>QFCS01000324.1_pt1 | contig 48363 bp, 63 predicted proteins | sample 3576561 | NCBI WGS metagenome assembly QFCS01 | reverse complement strand
GCCCGGAACGAAAGGCTTCACCTTCTCCCACTGATCGTCCCGCAGAACCTCGCCTTCCATCGCCGACCTCCAAAAGTCAGCGTTGAATCCGATTTGCCAGCCAATGGGAATCCCAAACCATTAAATCGTCACTACAGCCTAAGGCCATCGAAATGGCGGTCGATGAAATTATGCAGCTCCTCGAGGTTATCGAAGAGGGCAGCAGCAAGCCACAGGTGGCCATCATCGCGCTCCCCGTTGCCCTTTTAGAGCGGGTATTCAACGCCAGAACTGAAGAAGGCGCCACGACTGAGGCCGATGACAGTGGCGGCTCCGACGCTCCCAACTTCCGGGGAATGCTCAAAGCACGGGCGATGAACCTGAGTTTTCCCATCCAGCTCGTATGGGAGGACGTCCTGGATGAAAAGGTCTCGATCCCGCGGAAAATAAAGCAGTCAAGCGAGCGCAAAATCCAGGATCAGGCCGATCGCACCTGGAATCTTCTCACCACGCTTTACTACAAAGGCACCGGCCGTATTCCGTGGCGCCGCAAGCCCAAGGAAGGCGAGTATTCGGCTTGCTACATCGGCGTGAGTTTTTACCGCGAAGCAGGCGGCCAGCAGCTTTTTACAAGCGCTGCGCAGATGTTCGACGAGCGGGGACGCGGTTTCATCCTGAAGGGAAAAAGGGCGCAGACAGAGAGCAGAGGGCGCCATCCTTATATGACGCAGGAGGACGCCCGCGAACTGATTGCCGGGGCGCTTGCTGCCTACAAGGCTCATCACAGGAATCACCCGGCCCGGGTCATCGTGATGAAGACTTCAAAATTCAGGGAAGATGAGGCCGCAGGCATTCTTGAGGCGTTGGAAGACGCAGGCACCGAAATGCGTGACCTTGTCTGGATTCAGGAGTCTTCGACGGTGAAAGTATTCCGTGATGGCAACTATCCGGTGATGCGGGGCACGTTCGTGGAGCTCGATGGCAAAGGGCTTCTCTACACCAACGGCAGCGTACCGTATTACGGGACGTATCCGGGCATCTACGATCCGAAGCCCTTGCTGCTTTGCCCTCACGAGGGCGGCGACAGCACGATCGCAGAGATCGCGCAGGAGGTTTTGTCGCTGACGAAAATCAACTGGAACTCGACGCAGATCAATCAAAAGCTGCCTATTCCGATTTTGGCGGCGCGGCGGGTCGGCGAGGTTTTGAAGTACATGTCCGAAGACCGGGTCAGTTCGGATTATCGCAAGTACACCTGAGCTCAGCCTGATCGACTTATGGGCGCAGCTCGGGCGGGCCGGGCTCTAGGCATTGCCCCGAGCCGGCGCTCCGTCTCGGCCCGTAGGGTTACGATCCCTTGCGCAAGAAAGAGGCTCTGGTCTCACCACCAAAGCAGACCTGCTTGCTGGAGCGCCGCCGCCCTCTATGGGCGAGGCGACGGACGGCTCCAGACGAAGCAGATCGTGACTGAAAGGTCCGGTGAGGGCTAAGATCAATTCTGACAGGAACAGAACGGAACGGGCGGGATCTCGAGAAGGGAGGGCGCGTGTATTGCTATATCGATGAAAGCGGGAATACGGGGCTCGAGTTGTTCGATGTGGCCCAGCCAACCCTTTATTATGGCCTGCTTACAGCGCCATCCAATCTCGATGTGGTGGCAGAGCCGCTTATGAAGCAGTTGCGGCAAAGTCTTGGCGTGAAGCGCATTCACGCCAATGAACTAGGCGTCGGCAGGCTGACCACGATTGCTGAAAAACTGACGCGGTTCAGCAGGAAGAATGATCTTCGATTTTCGCTCCTGAAGGTCACAAAGCCGGACCATGCGATCATCTGCTTCTTCGACCAGGTCTTCGACTCCGGCATGAACAAAGCTGTGCCCTGGCATCACTATTTCACGCCGCTTAGATATGTCCTCGTATTCAAAGTCGCCCACCTGTTTGACGAAGGCCTCGCCAAAGATGCCTGGAAGGCAAGGCGCGAGAGGAATACGGCGCGCGCGGCGCAGATGCTGACTAAGCTTTGTAACGATCTTCTGGTACGCATTAACCGCCTGCCCGATGCCCGGTCGAGGGAGTTAGTCTCCGGTGCGCTTCAGTGGGCTGCCGCCAATTCTCATGAAATCAGCTACGGCGTCGGCAACTATGATACCGCCCTGCAGATTTCCCCCAACCTCATCGGTTTCCAGCAGGTGCTCCACCTGATTGCCACGCAGTCATCCAGCCAGCGGCGGACGGTCAGGAAAATCACGGTCGACCGTCAGACCGAGTTTAACCGGGCGCAGGGCGAGCTGGCCCAATGGTACCAGAATCTGCGCGGTCACAAGACCGAAATGGGACCGGGAATGCCGACGTTCGATTATTCGATGATGCCGGAAGTGCCGCCCACTTTCACGCCGGGGGACGAAAGCGCCGGGCTTGAGCTTGTCGATATCACCTTGTGGATTGCCAAGCGTATGCAGGAGGGCAAGCCTCTTTCCGAGGAGCTTGCAGCGCTGCTCTGGTCGCAGGCCAGGCGGGGGCAGGCAGATGAAGTGTCGCTCGCCGGAATGGACAAGAGATGGCGGTTTCTCCTCGATCTTCCCGAGCCGGAAAAGCCCTTGCCGGCCGATCTCCAGAAGCATTTCGCTGAACTGGAAGAGCGGCGGCAGAAGGAAGTCGCCAGTATCGCAGGATGATAGATCAGGCCGGGGAACGTCGGCTTAGCTCCTCGAAGAGCGCGGCGACCTCTTCGTCGGCACACGATTGCCGCTGCCCGAACGCGGGAACGGCGTGGCGCGGACAGGTGCAGGCAGCATCGCGCTAGCCCGCCCGATCCCAAGCTGAAACTGCTGCGCGGCGTCAACGAGCGAGAGCGCGCCCTTCCGGTGAAAGGAGATTTCGAGGCGCCGCTCTTTCAGGTCGAACGTAAAGGCAGCGCCATCGCGCTCATAGGTAACGCGCTTCGTCCGGTCGTCGTCATTAACGTCACCGCCTTGCTGTTCCTTGATATCTTCGAGCTTTTCGACCAGTTCATCGAACGTCTCGTCCATGCTCTCGAACTCGATCACCAGACGCTCGAAATCGTTCCCGAAGAGCTCATCGATCGCGGCGCGATGTTCTGCCCAGCCCTGCCGCAACTCAAGGCGCCGCCTGATGATGTACTCGGCGGCATCATCCGGATTCTGGCCAGTCTCAATCGTATACCGGAAGGCGGGCGTATCAAGGTCGGCGCCGCCATCTTCCTGCTCTTTTCTCACGTCCCGCCGGCGCGCACCGAGCACGTCCCGGGCTCGCTGGTAGAGCTCCTGAAGCTCCTCCGAGATCCTGTTCGCGAGCAGCCGATGACACCACCCTTCCGCTGAATCGCTGATCTTGTCTGGGACCGTGTGAAAGCCGCGCTGGAAACCATCGAGCCGCCTGATTTCCCCGGTTTCCGTGCCTTCAAGAAATTCGGAGTTATTGCGCAGTCTTATCCCGGCTAGGGCCGCATCAGCCGGAACAGCGGGAGGAGCCGCAACATGCCGGATTTGGAATGTGCTCGAGGCCGAAATAATCGCCTGCGGCGTTTGACGGCCGCGAACGTTCAGCTCGCGCGTGATAAATCGCGGCACTTCCTGCCGGAGATAGTCGCGCAGCCCGGTATCGGTGAGCCAGCGATCGCGTGTCAGCGCCTCGGGAGCGCGGCCATGCAGAGCCTCCAGAAGAAAATGCGTCCATACGCCGTGCCCAAGCCGGCTCGCCGGGTAAGACTTCTCCCCCGGCGAGCAGGAGAGGAATACGCCACAATACCAGCCGCTTCCAAGGAACTCCTCGACCTCTTCGGCGTCGAGATTGGTAATGACGTCGCGGGATGCAACCACATCACGAAACTTCTCCGCGCACGCATCGACGAATATCAGCGCGTGCAGGCACGGACTATCGGCGAGCGGCTCCAGAACATCGGCCTGGAGCCGAAGCGAAGTCCCGTCGACATTGCTACGGCTCGTGTCATACGCGCTCAGGCGATTGCCACCCGCGCCGTGGAAGCCGTGCCCGGCGTAGTAGAGAATGAACAGATCGTTGGCATCCAATCCGCTGATCGCGTATCCGACTTCGTCGCGCAGGGCGATCAGGCTAGCGTCTTCGTCGCAGATGGTTTTCACTATGACATCGTCAGCCGCCATTTCGGGGAACATTTCATTGACGGCGGCAGCAAAGGCCTCGGCATCGGCGCGCGCGTAGTCGACGTCAGGGAGCGCCTCGCCGGTGGACGGCGAGCGATACTGCTCCAGCGCGACAACCACCGCGATGATGCGGTCAAAGCGCTTCTCCCCGCTCTCTTTATCACCCGGTTTGTTTGCCGCCGATCTGCCTTTAGGCATCGTCATCCTCGTTACCGAAATAGTGGTGTTCCAATCGACGGGCTGTGCGGCGAAGCCTGTCCAGATCGTGGCCTTCCCGATGCAGCGCCAGAAGCAGGAAAAGCATGCGCCGGGCCGACGGGCTCATGGCGCGCTTGCGTTCTTCGCTGGAACCGGCCGCACCCCACGACCTGATCGTCGCCACGCTCGATCCCATCAGCCGCGCGAGCCTTGCGCTCCGGCCGCGCGTGACTCCGCCATTTAACAGCTGTGCGACCTGACGAACGACGACGTGTTGATCCATCGCGTCACTATAACAGCGTCAGAGTGACATAGCTAGGGCTTGTCGTCCGGGATCGGCTTGACGCTGCCGGGCTTTTAGGGCTGGATTGCGCGCCATCTCCCTTTGATGGCGTCTCAACTTAGCGAACAAGCGCGAGTCGAACGCCGTTGGAGTCCGCCATTTCTCTAACAGATCGGCATCGGCGACGGCTGGTCCGCCATCGAGAGCGCATGCGGAGCGCCAGAACTTAAGAACGACAAGCGAAAGTTGTTCCAGAGTGTGGCGGTGCAGATCGACGCGAATAGCAATCCGCGCGAGAACCGTTCCAAACCGGCCTTCCAAAACTTAATCGATCGAGGCCCGCTGCACTCCTTCAGACGAAGGGCAGCTTTCGGGGCCACCAATCGGAGGGTGGAATGGCGGATTACGGGGCGCTCAGCGGACATTAGGCCCGCGATCGTTAGACCGCTGTGCCGCGCATTAACCATACTGACGCCGGGCGCCTTGAGATCTGTCGCGGATCCCGATCGGTTGCACCCGTCCGCGCCTTAGCGTGGGCAGAAATCGGCCTCCGGCAGGTGCGGCAAACACCTGACGAAGGCCTGACCCAACGACCTATCAGAGAGGCAATCGGGCTATGGGAATTGATAGATGGCATGGCGGCCGTCCGGAAGGGGCGCGCGGCGGATCGGTAGCGAGGCTGGCAGGTTATCGACGCCATTTTCGCGGCATCGGTGGCGCTCCGCCGGAAACAGCGGGCCCTCATCCGAACGCCGAAGCTCTGGTCGAGGAGGCCATTCAGTCGGCTCTGGCCGGGATCAGCAAGCAGGATTCCACTTTCGGTGACTATGCGTCGCTGTTCGGCTTCTTCCGGTCGGCGGTCATGCAGGAAGGCCGGCTGCTGGAGGATTCGATCGCGCGGTGTGTCGAGGAGCATGCCGCGCTGAAGCTGTTGCCGACGAAGCCGATCCCGGTGGTGCCAGCAGCACGGGAACTACTGAAGCGTACGTCGCCCGACGACATGAAGGGCATCAGGTTGCCCGCGCGGGTGCACGCAACCGAGTCCTACAAGCCGGACCTGTTCGTGATGAACCGGCAGAAGCATTCCGCACTGATCCTCGATGTCAAGCGATCGCTGGGCTCATACCGTCCGCAGGAGGTCGAGCGGCTGCGCGAACGCATGCTGGCGGCAGCCTCGGTCGCTTCGGAATGGCTGGTCGAGAACCGCGGCCCGGTCGTGGTCGAGGTGGAAGTCGCAATTTTGGACGGAGCGGATGAAGTCGCTGACCACGAGCGCGGCCTGTTCCGTCTCTCTGAGATCGATAGCCTGCTCGAGACCGAAGGGACTGCGGCCTTTGTCCGGCAGGTCCGGGAAGGGTTCTCGAAGCGGGTCCAGGACGAGCTGGGACGCCGCTGTCGCAGTCTCGCGGGGGCGCCGCCTGCGAAGGACTTCACGGCTGCCGAGCCAACGAGTCCTGCGGACGTGCCCGATCGGCTTGTAGAATTCGGCGAGGGCATCGGTCACCTTGCCGACGCCGTGCCGCAGCGACGCTTCGGCTACGCCCGACGATCCGGCCTGCACTGACGCCGTCCAGGCGCCCGTTCCACCATCCTCTTTGAATCCTACAGCAGCGGGCGCCTTGCGTCCGGCAGGAGACCTGCGTCCATGCGCAAGCGTCATATCCACGATCCTCATCGCCCTCTTCACAAACCCGACACGCGTCGCATCGGCGGCGCCCCGATCATCGTCGGTCAGGCCGATCCGCCGCGACCGACCGTGCCACCAAGAATTCTTTGCGGCTCGGATGGGCTTCAGGATCTTCTCGGACACTCTGCCGCCTGCATCGCACTCAGCCGGCAGGGCGCGATCGCGTCATGCGACTGCAGGATTCGTCCGCTGGAAGACCCGGCGATCGTGATCGGCATGATCGTCCAGTATGTGCGCACCTCCGGCTACGGCAAGCGACCATTGCCTGACCTGCTTCTGGAACTCCTCGTCCGCCAGCTCCTGCATGGTGACCCCGCCTGCCGGATGGTGGCGAACTGGCTAAGCGACATCGGAATTCTGCCAGCAGGAATTCTTGGCGGAAGGGTGGGCCGATGAACCGCGACAAGGCAAAGCGCAGCCTTTACGCCCAGGTCACGAAGGGCATCGGTCGCTTCCTCGCCTACTGCTCAATCATGCATGCCTGTCGCCACGATCGACGGCTGCAGCATGGGGCGGCGGTCGCTCTCATCCTATTGCTTCCGGAGGGTGCCGATGAGGAGGACTTCCGCGATGCGGCAGTGCTGGCCACGCGTGAGCCAAAGGCACCCGAATGGCACTACTCGAACAATCGGGAAAAGGTCGTCGCGGCCTGGGAGCACTGGGGTAAGCGGAAAGCCAAAGCTCGTGATCTCGGCGTCATCAAGCAGGACCGGCTGATTGTCCTGGCACGGTCGCTGGATGAAGTCCCGACGCAGGTCGTCGCGGCCGTCGATGAGGTGATCGGATTAGAACGGCCGACAGCCAGACAAATCGTCGGAGCGGTCCGGGTTTGCCTCGGACAGAAGGTCTCTGATGAGGACGCGGCCCAGATCGCCGTTATGCCGCTGTCGCTCATCGCATCGACGCTGCGGCGCGGCCGTCCTGTGGCTGCCTCGCTGCAGGCCATGCGAGCCGTCCAGGCGCAGGAGAGCGCCTCACAGCCGAAGGTCCTGAAGCTCTCCGAGTTGTATGGGCTCGGCGAGGCCGGGAGATGGGGCGAGGAACTGGCAGTCGATCTCCGGGACTGGCGGGATGGCAGCATCGCCTGGTCGGATGTCGATCGTGGGGTTCTGGTCAGCGGCGCGCCGGGAACCGGCAAGACGACCTTCGCTCGAGCCCTTGCCACCACATGCGACATGCATCTGGTGCTCGGCTCGCTCGCCAGATGGCAGGCGCACGGGCACCTCGGCGATCTGCTCAAGGCCATGCGCGCCGCCTTTGCCGAGGCCCGGGAGAAATCGCCGTCGATCCTGTTCATCGACGAGATCGACGCGGTCGGTGATCGTCAACGGTTCAGCGGCCAACACGCGCAATACTGCAGCGAGGTTGTCTCCGGGCTGCTTGAATGCATTGACGGCGCCGAGCGCAACGAAGGCGTCGTCATCGTCGGCGCCTGCAATGATCCCGATCGCCTCGACGAAGCCCTCGTTCGTCCCGGTCGTCTTGATAGGCATGTGCGGATCGATTTACCGGACGAAGCGGCGCGTCTCGGTATCCTGCGCTGGCACCTCGGTGACGCGCTCAAGGAGGCAAACTTCTCCGAGGTAGCCAGCCGGACCGAGGGCTGGAGCGGAGCCGGCATCGAGCAGCTGGTGCGCGACGCGAGACGACGAGCGCGTCGGCAGCGGCGCGAGATCGTTGTCGATGACCTGCTCGAGACACTGCCACCCTTGCAGACCGTCCCTCCAAATCTGCTTCGCCGCACGGCCATCCACGAGATCGGACACGCCGTCGTCGCCAGCGTTCTCGGGCGACCATTTGAACATGTAAGGCTACGATACCGGTCGCCTGCAGCCGCGCAGGGATATCTGTCGCTCGGCAGCGTCCGAATGACCGAGCCGCCTTTCCAGGAACGCACGAGCCAGGCGCTACTCGACCAGGTCTGTGTCTTCCTCGGCGGGACTGTCGCGGAAGAGGTGCTGCTCGATAGCCGCTCGGCAGGCAGCGGTGGCTTCCCAAACAGCGACCTCCATCGCGCAACGTTGTGTGCTTTGCGCATCGAGGCATCCTACGGCCTCGGCCGCGGACTGGCCTTCCTGGCCGCGGACCAGGATGACGAACTTCTGGCGGCTCTGCATACGTCCTTTGCCCTCAGGGAGCGTGTGGAGGCCTTGCTGGCCACGCAGATGGATCGGACGAGAACGATCGTCGATCGACACAGAGCGGTGATCGAGCTGGCTGCGGCCGCACTTCTCGATAGAGGATACCTAACTGCTACCGAGGTCGGCGAGCTCATTGGAGCAGTCGCTGGGGCTGATGATGCCTCTCCAACGCCTCCACTCGACGGAGCGACCTGGACGCCAGCATGACGTCGCGCCGCCGCATTTTTGCCACAATGTAGATCAGGCGCCACGCGTGGGCAAACGAAAATATGAACGAGATCCGCAAGGATTCGTAACGTGAAAGGTGCGGCTCTCGCAAGATTTCGATTTCGGATCCCGCGCTTCGCTCGATTCAGCCTTCGCAAGACGAAATGCGAGTCCTGTAGGCCCCACGGATTTCACCGGTTTCTGCGGCCCGACTTTTCGCCAGCCCCGCTTGCGGAATCCTGGATTCACTCATCTCCGAAAGGCTCGTGCAAAGGACTCGTTACGCCGTCAAAGACGGCAAGATGAGGGCAAGGATTCAAATGAAAACAATCATTTAGCGCGCGTGTCCCTTGCTCGATGCCCCAACCCCCGTAAGCTAACTCAAGTCAGTTCGGCCGGATACCGTCGGCCACGAACCAAGGGCCGGAAAGATGACCGAGCACCAATCGCAATGCCGCTCAAGTGGTCTCGTCAACGGAACGAGGAAGCAACACCGCCCAGCGTGCGGGCGACCGATGCTCCCCGTCCATCCCCCACCCCCTCTGGAAAAGGGGCGCCGGATCGGTCTCCGCGAGGCGCAAAATCGTCAGTGTCAATGCCCCGGTCAACCGACGAGCTGGGCGTCGCCTTGGCCGTATCACTCAACTGAACCCGTGATTTCGAACTAAGGAGCCAACTTATGGTCACCAAACGCGACGAAGGGCCATTCGAAGGCCTTGCAGCTTCGGCAACCGCAATCGCCACCATCCGCGCAGCCCTCGCTGAACTTGGTCAGGGACGCCGATGGCTCATCCCGTGGATTGCGGAAGACCTCGAAGATCGGAGTATCGCCTTCAAGATCCTGAAGTTCGCGACCGGTCCGACGTCCGGCTGCACCAGCGGGAGAGCCTGTGCTCGGCTCTATCTCGCTCTACAGGGCCACAAGTTTGACCTCAGCGACACGAACACCGCCTTCGATCTGACACGACATCACTGGTGGCTCCAGGCGATGTTCGAGTTTTCGACCGGACGGTGGCGGGGCACCCGTGAAGGCGAGATGGCGATCCTGGCCGCTCATCCGGAGATTTTGAGGTCGTGCGGTTGATGCCACGACGCCCGCCCAAAGTGACGTGACCCCCGACCACCCTAGTGAGAGTACAAGATGAGAAAAGCCAGTAGAGATCTATTCATACCCAAGGTAGTCGATGACGGTCCCTCGGGATCATGTCCGGCGCCCGAGCGGGCTAGCCCGATCAAAGCCATGGGCCGGGCTATGCAATCGCTCCGTGACGAGAATATCCGGCTGAGTGAAATTGTAGCGAACGGGACCGGGGCGGGCGATGTCGCGCCCGAGATTCTCAAACTCGTACTGGATGTCACGGCGGATCACGATAGCCGGCAAAGCTGGGCCCTGTTGTATCTGGCCCTGCAGGGTCACCCGATTACCCTCGGGGAAACAATCGCCAAACTTGATTTTACACGTCGCCAGTGGTGGCGCCAAGCAATGTTCGAATTCTCAACCGGACAATGGCGTGGAAATCACCAGGGTGAAGCCGCAATTCTAGCCATCTACCCAGAACTTTCAAATCTGCTCCAGAAACAGCCGATGCTTAGGGAGCGCAAAGCCGTCGCCGGCAATGGGCAAGCGTGTTTCGGGGACAGGAGGTCATAGTGTTTGCAGAGAATTCTCCACATCGCGCAGTCCAATGCGAGCGGCCTGGAAGCAAGTCTCCAACACGATGTCGTCTAGCACCTAAGCGCAGAAACAGGGGCACATCATGACAGAGACGGCACCATCTCAGGGTCCACCTTATGCGGGTCTCAACTTGATAGGGGGAAGCGCTGCTGATCGTAGCGAGCTGGTCGCAGTGATGCGCGCCATAATAGAGAACTTCGTTGATCGCGCCTTCGGCGTAGACTCTGTCCAGCAGACCATAGCCGCACAATCCACCGTAACACCTCCGTCTGCGCAGCTGCGGCCGCGTCGAACCCGTACCGAGCGGCCTAGGCGACGACGACGCGCAAGCCCTCGGAAGATCACCACTGTGACAACTAACCGGAGAGTCAAACCATGTCGCACACGAACATTATCACGTTAGGATACGCACGAGTTTCGGGGCTAAAGCAGGTCAAGGAGGGCGATGGCCTGGGCTCGCAGGAGGCACGGATCAGGGAGCATATCCGAACTCGCGGCTACCCGCCACCTAGCGCTATTTTCACCGACAATATCTCCGGCGGGGCTGACGTTCGGCCTGGGTTCTCGTCAATGTTGAAATTTTTGCTGAAGAACCGCACATCTCTTTGCATTGTCGTCATTGACGACCTTTCCAGGCTCGCCCGAGACGTCGATGTACACCTCAGGTTTCGCGCGGCAATTGCCCAAACCGGCGCGAAACTGGAATCACCATCATTCGAATTTGGCGACAGTTCCGACGATCAACTGGTCGAAAACTTGATGGCTAGTGTCTCTCAACATCAGAGGCAGAAGAACGGGGAGCAGGTCCGAAACAGGATGCGAGGAAGGCTCCTCAATGGCTATTGGTGCTTCTCGAAGAAGCCAGTCGCATACAGCTACTCACGGGTTTCGGGACAGAATCTCCTAGTTCGTCAAGAGCCGATTGCATCGATCGTGACAGAAGCTTTGGAAGGATATGCGAGTGGCCGCTTCGAGACGCAGGCCGAGGTTCAGCGGTTCCTGCAGCAAAGCCCTGGATTTCCCACGCAGCGCGATGGCACCGTCAAGTTTGATCGCGTAACGGAAATGCTGACGTGTGTTCTCTACACCGGGATGATTGAGTATCCTAAGTGGAACGTATCGCTCAGGCCAGCTCAACACGAAGGGCTTATCACTTACGAAACTTATCTTCGGATTCAGCAGCGTCTAATAGAGAATGCCAAGACGCCGGCCCGAGCAAACCTGAATGAGCATTTTCCGTTGCGGCAGGCAGTGCAGTGTGCCCACTGCGGCCGGCTGCTCGGCGGAGCTTACTCCGGAGGCCGAAGTGCCGAGTATCCCTACTATTTCTGTCTGTCGAGGCATTGCCATCGTTACAGGAAGTCGATCATCCGCGACGAGATGCACGAGCAGTTCGAACAGCTGCTCATGCGCCTAGTCCCTGCGCAAGAAACCATTGATCTGGCCGTCGACATCTTTCACGAAGCTTGGGACAAGCGAGCGGCAGGTGTGTCAGAGAGAGCCGCAATTCTACGCCGCGATGTGGCTTCAGCAGAGAAGTCGATAGGACTCCTGATTGATCGGATTGCCAGCGCCTCAAACCCAAAGCTGGTCGCCGCATACGAGTCGAAGCTTATTGACCTGGAGAGCCAGAAAGCCCTGCTGATCGAAAAGATCGACAAAACGGCGGCTCCTCTGCCGGATTTCGACTCGACCTTACGAACCGCGTTGGACTTTTTGGCAAGCCCTTGGAAACTTTGGAAAAATGGTAAGATCGAGGATCGTAGAGCGGTGCGAAAACTCGTATTCACCGAGCATCTGCAGTATGCCCCGGAAATGGGGTTTCGAACCGCCGAAACCACCTTGCCTTTCAAGGTCTTAGCGGATGTCGAGGCATCAAATCTGGAAGTGGTGCCCAGGGGCGGAATCGAACCACCGACACGCGGATTTTCAGTCCGCTGCTCTACCAACTGAGCTACCTGGGCCTCTGTCCGGATAGCTGAACGCGACCCGGGCGCCGATCCGAGCCGGCGAAAGCGCGTGGTTTATAGCATGGGATTTTCGCCTGTCCAGCACTCCGCGGCGCCGAAAACGAACTTAGCCGAATTTCCGTTGATCCGCCCCAAGATCGCCGCTTCGGGCCTGGCTGGAGCCGAAAGGGTCCGGAGCAGCCGTGACGGAACCGAGCCAGATTCTGATCCGTTCCTTCCGGGCCCCTGACACATGCGAAGCGATTGCAGCCGTTCGGAGGCGGTACACGTCCAGGCTCGTCGCCGCCGCCGACCGTCAATCCACATCCGCGGGCTTGGCGTCTCCCGCCTTGGCGCTGTCTTCCTCGTCGTCGCGCGATGGAATCACATATGCGCCGGAAAGCCAGCGGTTCAGGTCGACGCCCTTGCAGCGCGGCGAGCAGAACGGATAATTCTCGCGCGTCGAGGGCCGGCCACATTCCGGGCAAGGGCGTTTTGGCCTCAGGGGCGCGACGTTCGCGGGTTTGCTGTCGGTCATCCGCGGCCAGCCAGCCAGTTGAAATGCACGGGATAGCCGTCGGCGGTAAGCAGCCCCACCGTCTCGTAGAGCGGCAGGCCGACCACGTTTGTGTAGGAGCCGACCAGCTTGACGACGAAGCTGCCGGCGAGCCCCTGTACGGCATAGGCGCCGGCCTTGCCGCGCCATTCGCCGGAGGCGATGTAGCTTTCCAGTTCCTCGCGCGAAAACCGCTTGAAGCGCACCCGCGTTTCGACCAGGCGCTCGCGCAGCCGGCCCGAAGGGTTGATCAGGCAGACGCCGGAATAGACGCGATGCGCCCGGCCCGACAGCAGCTTCAGGCAACTCGAAGCTTCCTCGGTGAGCTCGGCCTTGGGCAGGATGCGCCTGCCCACCGCCACCACCGTGTCGGCGGCGAGGATGAAGGCATTGGCGAATTCGGGGTCGCCGTTCAGCGCCTGCCTTGCCTTTTCCGCCTTCGCCCGCGCCAGGCGCTTCGCCAGCGAACGCGGATGTTCCGCGCGCTGCGGCGTTTCGTCGACGTCGGCGGGGAAGACACGGGCGGGCTCGATGCCGGCCTGCTGCAACAACTCGATGCGGCGCGGCGAGCCGGAGGCGAGCACGAGCTTGTGCAGGGCGCTCATGAGAAGCCGGCCGCGGCTGGTCCGGTCACTTGAACCGGTAAGTGATGCGCCCCTTGGTCAGGTCGTAGGGCGTCATCTCGACGAGGACCTTGTCGCCGGTGAGCACGCGGATGCGGTTCTTGCGCATGCGGCCGGCGGTGTGGGCGATGATTTCGTGCTCGTTTTCGAGTTTCACCCGGAACATGGCGTTCGGGAGCAGTTCCGTGACCACGCCCGGAAACTCGAGGACTTCTTCCTTCGGCATTCGTTACCTTTGCTTGGATGGCGATTCCGACACGGCGGCCGGAAAATTGCGCGGAACCTATATGATTATGCCGGCTTTGTGAACATGCATCTTCCGCGCCATGGGCCGCGGTTTCACACGCCGAAACGCGCGGATATTCGTGCCTTCAGACGCTCGCGCACCTCGCGGTACGCGGCAAGGATCCGGTCGCGCGTGCCGGTCGCGTCGGTGGGGTCGGGTGTTGGCCAGTACTCAACCTCGACGGCCAGCGACCGGGTCAGTTCCAGCGCGGCATGGTGAGCCTCCGGCGCGAGCGTGATGATCAGGTCGAAATAGTCGTCTTCGAGATCGGTCAGCGTCTTCGAACGATGGCCGCTCGGATCGATGCCGTCCTCCGCCAGCACCGCGTCGACGAATGGGTCGCGCTCGCCGCGGCGCACGCCGGCCGACGCGACATAGACGGTGGAAGGCAGCAGCCGGCGCGCCTCGGCCTCCGCCATCGGCGAGCGCACGGCATTCATGCGGCACATAAACAGGATCGAGCGGGGTTGGACGCTCAAGGGAACGCGCTAGCCCCGCCAGTGCAAGACACAGATCAACGTAAACACCCGCCTTGCCGTGTCGAAGTCGATATCGATCTTGCCGGCCAGCCTGTCGAGCAGCGTCTGCGAACCCTCGTTGTGCAGGCCGCGGCGGCCCATGTCGATCGCCTCGATCTGGCTCGGCGTGGCGGAACGGATCGCCTCGTAGTAGCTCTCGCAGATCATGAAGTAGTCCTTCACGATGCGCCGGAACGGCGTCAGCGACAGGATGTGGGTCACCACCGCGGAGCCGTCCTCGCGCGAGACGGCAAGCACCAGCCGTGCGTCGGCCAGCGAGAGCTTCAGCTTATAGGGACCACCCGCGTCGTCGTTGACCGGCTGGAAGCTGTTCTCCTCGATCAGGTCGAAGATGGCGACCGCCCGTTCATGCTCGATATCGGGGGTCGAGCGACCGATCGATTCGTCCAGCTCGACGTCGACCAGTCGCGATGTTGGGGTGTCGGACGCGCCCATCACCGTCAGCCGTTCAGCCGGATGGCGACGGAGCGCGCATGCGCCTCCAACCCTTCCGCGCGGGCGAGCGCGACCGCCGCCGGCGCGAGCGTTCTCAGTTGCTCGGCGCCGAGCTTCAGGATCGAGGTGCGCTTCATGAAGTCGAGCACCGAGAGACCAGAGGAGAAGCGGGCCGAACGTGCTGTCGGCAACACATGGTTGGACCCCCCGACATAGTCACCGATCACTTCCGGCGTATGACGGCCGACGAAAACCGCGCCCGCATTGCTGAGCCGCGCCAGGAAAGCTTCGGCATCGTCGAAGGCGAGCTCGACATGTTCGGCGGCGATGCGGTCGGCGAGCGGCAGCGCCTCGTCGAGGTGGCCGACAAGAATGACGGCGCCGAAGTCGCGCCAGCTCGCCGCCGCCGTTTCGGCACGCGGCAAAAGCCGGAGCTGGCGCTCGACGGCGGCCTCGACCGCCGCGCCTAACGTCACATCGTCGGTGATCAGGATCGACTGCGCGCCGCTGTCGTGCTCGGCCTGAGCCAGCAGATCGGCGGCGATCCAGTCCGGGTCGTTGGCGCCGTCGGCGATCACCAGCACCTCGGACGGGCCGGCGATCATGTCGATGCCGACCGTACCGAACACCTGCCGCTTGGCGGCCGCCACATAGGCATTGCCGGGGCCGACGATTTTTGCCACCGGGCGGATCGTCGCCGTGCCGTAGGCGAGCGCCGCGACCGCCTGGGCGCCGCCGACGCGGTAGATTTCGTGGACGCCGGCAAGATCGGCGGCCACCAGCACCAGCGGGTTGATGGCGCCGCCCGACGGAGGCACCACCATGACGAGGCGCGGCACGCCGGCGACGATGGCCGGCAGGGCGTTCATCAGCACCGAACTCGGATAGGCCGCGGTGCCGCCAGGCACGTAAAGGCCGACAGCCTCGATCGCCGTCCAGCGTGTCCCGAGCTCGACGCCAAGCGGGTCGGTGTAGCGATCGTCAGCCGGCCGTTGGCGACGGTGATGGGCGAGGATACGTCCGCGCGCGAGCGTGAGCGCCTCGATGGTGGCAGGGTCCGCCTCGGCGTAGGCGCGCTCGATGTCGGCGCGGGTCACCCGCAGATCGGCGGCATCAAGCTCGGCCCTGTCGAATTTGCGGGTATAGTCGAGCAGTGCTTCGTCGCCCCGCTCGCGCACGGCGGTGACGATGTCACGCACGGTGGCGTCGACGTCCGGCGAGACCTCGCGCTTGGTGGTGAGGAAGGCGGCGAAGCGATCCTCGAAGTCGGCGTCGGTGGTGCGGAAGGTGACGGCCACGTCCGCCTCTCAGATGCGGTGCTTCGGGCGGGACGAGGCTTCCCAGGCGCCGCCGAGGTCTGCAAGCCGCGCCTCGATGCATTCCACGTCGAGGCGGACGCCTCCGCCGCCGGAAAACACCAGCTCGACAGTGCCGCCCGGCGCCTCGCCCGGATGAAAGCGCAGCGCCAGCAGCGACAGCGCATCTGCGGGTTTGCCGCGGGCGACGCCGGCCGCACGCGCCGCGGTCACCCGGTCGAAATGCAGCACGCTGTAGCGCCGCTCCGGCTTGCCCGGAAACATGCCGCTCTGGGTCTCCCAGGCGAAGCGATGCATCGGCACGACGAAACGATGCTCACGCGGCAGATATTTCAGGTCGCCGACCTTCATCACGGCGTCCTGCACGTGCGCCGATACGATGTTCAGATCCTGTTCGTCGAGGGCGGCAAGCTTGAGCAGGTCCATGGGGCGGCGTGGATTCCGGTGCAGCGTCGCCTAACTATGCGCTCCAGCAAAAGCGCGCAACCATCCAGCATCGAAACCGCCCTTCGGGCGGCCGAAACGTCAGGACGACAGCCGCTCGATCACCGCGCCGCAGCCCGACAGCTTTTCCTCCAGCCGTTCGAAGCCGCGGTCGAGATGGTAGACGCGGTTGACCACCGTTTCGCCCTCGGCCGCGAGGCCGGCGATCACCAGCGAGACCGAGGCGCGCAGGTCGGTCGCCATGACCGGCGCACCCTTAAGCGTGTCGACGCCCTCGACCGTGGCGGTCTGGCCCGACAGCGAAATGCGCGCGCCGAGGCGGGCGAGTTCCTGCACATGCATGAAACGGTTTTCGAAAATCGTCTCGGTGATCCTGGCGCGGCCCTTGGCCATGGTCATCAGGCCCATGAACTGTGCCTGCAAATCGGTCGGGAAGCCGGGGAAAGGCTCGGTGGTGACGTCGACCGCCTGGATGCCGTGGCCGTTGCGCTTCACCCGGATGCCGGAATTGGTCGGCATGATTTCCGCGCCGGTCTCGGCGATGACGTCGAGAGCCGACTGCAGCAGATCCGGACGTGCCCCTTCGAGCAGCACGTCGCCACCGGCCATGGCGACCGCCATGGCATAGGTGCCTGTCTCGATGCGGTCCGGGATGATCTTGTGGCGGGCACCCGACAGCGACTCGACGCCGTCGATATGGATGGTCGAGGTGCCCGCGCCGGTGATTTTCGCACCCATGGCGTTGAGACAGTCGGCAAGGTTGACGATCTCCGGCTCGCGGGCGGCGTTTTCCAGAACGGTTTCGCCGCGCGCCAGCGTCGCCGCCATCATCAGCACGTGGGTGGCGCCGACCGAGACCTTCGGGAACACGTAGCGGTTGCCCTTCAGCCGGTTCTTCGCCTTGGCGATGACGTAGCCGTTCTCTACGTCTATCTTGGCGCCAAGCGCCTTCAGGCCGTCGATGAACAGGTCGACCGGGCGCGTGCCGATGGCGCAGCCGCCGGGCAGCGACACCTTTGCCTCGCCCATGCGCGCGACCAGCGGGCCGACCACCCAGAAGCTCGCCCGCATCTTCGAGACCAGATCATAGGGCGCGGTGGTGTCGACAATGTTGCGCGCCGAAAAATTGATGGTGCGCGAGTAACCTTCCTGCTGCTTCTCGCGCCGGCCGTTGACCGAATAATCGACGCCATGGTTGCCGAGGATGCGGATGAGCTGCTCGACGTCGGCCAGGTGCGGCACGTTTTCGAGCGTCAGCGTATCGTCGGTGAGCAGCGAGGCGATCATCAGCGGCAGCGCCGCGTTCTTGGCGCCGGAGATCGGAATGCGCCCGTTGAGCTCGTTGCCGCCGACAAGTCTGATGCGGTCCATGAAGATCACTTTCCCGGCGAATCGCTCGGTGCTTTCAGTGTTTGATTAAAAAGCACGCTCTAGACCATAGAGACGCGCGGTTCAAGAAATGGCGGTGTCGGCTGGAGTCCGGCCTGCCGGCATGGCCGGGAAACCGGACTATTCGTCCTTGTCCGGGAAAACCGCATCTGCTGCCGGCTCGTCCGTGGCACCGGCATCGCGCCCGGCCTCTGCACGGCGTGAGCGCGCCTGGGCCTTGCGGCGCGCCAGATTTGCCCGCAGTTCGTCGGCCAGCCGCTGTTTCGCCGGGTTTTTTGCGTCCTTGTCCCGTGTTCCGTCCACCATGGCCGATCCCCACCTGATCCAATGGTCCATGCCATGCCCGGACATTGGCCGCAAAATTGCGGCTCGCAGATGGCGCCGGCTTGACCGCAACAAGGTATCGCGAGACGCCTTGCGCTTGCCGGCGCAATATGGCAGAGGTCCGCCGCATCCCGGCTTGCTGCGGTAGCTCAGTGGTAGAGCACTCCCTTGGTAAGGGAGAGGTCGAGAGTTCAATCCTCTCTCGCAGCACCAGTTTTCCGGCTTTTCCAGCCAGATTTTTTGCACTTCGCGCACCAGAGTGCAGTGATGTGCATCAGGTATTGGCAGAAAATTGACAGAGTTTGTTCACGACTTGTGCCGCAATTCCAATCCATATAGGAATATCTTCCGTTGGCGGCACCAACGGAGACTGTAAAAATGCCCGGCCATCGCACAAAGCCAAAGCGCATCGTCGACATCGAGACATTCGGAAACGACATGTCGTCGGTGCACAAGATCATCAACAAATATACGTCCACGCTGCACACCGGCACCGACAGCTATCGCCTTCTGCGCGACCTGCATCTTCAACTGTGCGAGGTCACGCGCGAGGTAAGCGGTCATGACGAGCTGCCTTGGGTAGCGCATTTGCGTGGTGGCAACTGGCCGCCGTCGGCGTCCGGGCAATAAAAAAAGCCCGCCGGCCGAAGCCAACGGGCGACTGGAAGATTTCGGCAAACGTGTCCCTATGGCGGCGGCCGGCCGGTCATCGACGTGTACAAGGCCATCAGCCAGCCCGAGAAGGCGACGATGGCCAGCGCAACCTTCAGCGCCCAACGGCCAGCAGTGCCGGCGCCCTCTGCCTGGGTGCGCAGCTTGATCACATCGTCGGTCACCTTGTTGACCGTCTCGACCCGCTCGCCGATAGCCTTGACTTGCCCTTTGATGCCGTGCGCGTCACTCTCCAGATGCGTCGTGCGAATCACCAGTTCGTTGAGCCTCGTGTGGATGACAGCACGGCTGTCGTCGGCGCGGTCCAGCCGATCCTCGATCGCCGACAGCTTGCCTATGGCGATGCCAAGCTGAATCTCGATGCTGCTTTGCGGCATGCCCGTACCCCGCCAAATGTCACGATTTCGGCGGCTCGGTCGCGGTCACCTGCACCGGCACGTTGACGGTGGCGCTGCCCGGCGCATTGGTCGATTGCTTGCCGATCAAATAACCGAATGCAGTACCCGCCAGGCCCGCCACGGTCGCCATCCAGGTCTGATCGAAGGTGATCTGCTGCCCCGTATAGAGCTGCGCCACCATCTGGACCGGACCCGTTGCGATCAGAGAATATACGACCGCGCCCGACACCCTGACGCCAGCGCGCTCGCGATAGGTGCTGTTGTCCATAATGGAGACCTCCTACTGCCCGAGAAACTGCGCCCGCTCGCTTTTGCGGCGGTTTGTGAGGCCGGCAAGCACCTTGCCCTTGGCCTTGTTCCAGACGAGGAACTGATCAGCCGCGCCGGACCGATCGCCAGCGTTCAGCTTGCGGAGCAGCGTCGAGGATGCGAATGCGCCACTGCCGATATTGAAGGCGAGCGACGTGAGCGCGTCGAACTCATGCTGCTCGATCGGCACTTTGACAGCCTGACGCACCGCCTGTTCGAAAATGCCGAGATCGCGCGACAGGATCGCATCGGACTCGGCGGCGGTAATCCGCATGCCGGCGGCCACCTGCGGCGGACCGGCCGCGGAAGTATGCCCGACGCCGATGGTCCAGACGCCGACGCTGTCCTTGTAGGCGGTCAGCTTGTTGCCCTCGCGCTGGGCGATGGCAGCGCGGCCGGCGGCGCTGACTTTCTGTCCGGCCGGCGCCGCCGGCAGCGGCACACTCTCGATCGCCGCCAGGATCGCCTCCGGCGCCGCGCGCCGCATGGCCGCGTCGATGCCGCGCCATGTGTCGGTACCAACGATGCCGTCCGCGCCGGCATCGCCGACGCCGATGCCGCGCGCCAGCAGCGCGAGCTGGATGTCCAGCCACGTAGCCATGATCACCTCCGCTATGTTTTGTATCTGCGCGGGCGAGCGTTATGGCTCAGCCGACGTCGGGTATGGCGTTTTTGCCGTCGTAGATTTTCAGGTCGGCGACGGGGTAGGTTTCGGTTTCCATTTCCCCGTGGCGGTTTTCCCAGAAGCAGGTTGCCTTTCCGCTCGTGACGCGCCTCACCTCCATGGCAACGCTTCCCGAGACAAGGACGACATAGGCGCCCGCGACGATCGGTTGCTCGGTCAAGATATTCTCCTTCAGGATCAGGGGATGCCGAACTCGGCTTTTCCGGTCGCGACGATGCGATTGTAGAGTGCCGGATACTTGCGGATGAGATGTCCCTCGAACGGGATGAAATGCAGGATGTCGCCGTAGTAGCTGCGGTTCGCGCTGATCGCGTCTACGCCGCCGACGTTGATGACCTTGTCCTCGCTCACATTGGGCGACATCGGGTCCGTGCCGGTGGCCAGCGTCACCCCATTGATGCTGATCGTCATCGTGCCGTCGCTGTCGTCGCGGCAGAAGGCGAAGATCGCAGGTGTATTGGATGCCGGCAGGCTGGCCTTGGCGACGGTCGCCCCGCCCAGCGAGGCGGTTGTCGAGAATGACAGGTTGCCTGTTGTGACGGCGTAGCGCGCGCGCACGATCGCGGTCGAGGCGCTGTAGATCGAGAAAAACTCGATCGTGCTGGCTGGCACGCTGTCCCGGATTTGCGGGCCGATGGTCGCGACGACGATGAACGTGAACGACTTGGACGTCAGGCCTTTCAGCAGCGTCAGGCGGTGACCGGCGGCGCCGTTGAGCCGTAGCGCGGTCTTGCCGTTGATCAGGGACGGCGCGGCGATCGACCAGCCGTTGCCGTAGCCGGCGAGCAGCGCGTCGGCGCCACGGGCGCGGCCGATGAACGGCGCGCCCTGGCTCTTGAGCCGCGAGCCGTCGAGATCGTACATGTAGCCGGGCACCGCCGCCCCGGCCTTGTCGAAGGCCGACATGACGATGCGTTTTGCCGATTCTGCCGCCGACGTGCGCAACCCGTTGATGACCAGTCCTCGCTGAGCCATGCGTTTGATCCTTGTTCAGGTCGTGGGAGTGATGATGTCGGCTGCCAGCCAGTTCTGGCGGCTGCCATGGAGATGCGTGCCGGGATCGCTGTCGCGGTAGCAGACGCGCGGCCCGGTCGTTGGGCCGCCAGGAGCGCCCGCTGCACCATCGCAGCCGATGAACAGCCGTTCGTCGGGAGAGATTGCCCCGCCGGGGTCGCTCGCCAATGTGATGACGAGCGTGCTGCCGGAGATCGCGATATTGCTGATGTCCGCCGGAGACGAGGGATTGTGGTACCGGAAGCCGTCCACCACGCCTGCGACGATGCCGGGGTCTCCGTCGGGGGGTGTGACCGTCACCGCGTCGCGCACGATGGGACCAACGGGCACACCGCAGGTCAGCGTGATCGTGTCGCCGGAACGGACCGCGGAAACCGCACCGAAACACGACGGTTGGCCGGCCTTGTGGCGGATGCGCGCACCGGCGTGCATGTCGCCGGCCATGCAGCTTCCGACATTGGTGAAGTGCACACCGTCCGAAGCCGTCGGGATGATGTATTCCGACCCGGCGTAGACAATCTTCGTCGGGTTTTCCCGAGCAGCCTGGGCGATGTCTCCGGGCACGAACGAGAACGTGTCCGCGTAGGTTGGCGCGGTCCAGTTCGCCAGCGACGAAACGAAGATCACGACTTCGCCATGTCCGGGGATAATGGCCTGCACATCGGCGGTGATGTCGGCCTGCCACTCGACGAGGTAGCCCTTCACGACACCAGCGGCCGCGCCCCGGTCGTTCTGGCCGAAAAACACATCCAGCGAGACCTCCATGGTCAGGCCGAGGAGCTGGGCCATGATCCAGTCGCGCTTGATCGTCGCCAGCAGGTTTTTGTAAGGCGTCGTGCCCTTCTTGAACTGTGCATAGCCAGTGCCGCCGACGCCGACCGTCGCGAGCACGAACACCTCTGTCGAGGCATAGGCGCCTGACGTCACCACGCGGTTGCCCAGCGCCGAGAACGGCGTTTCACCGCTGACGCCGTCGAGCCGTTCGAACGCATCCGCCCATTCGACTAGATCGCTCCTGGCAACCGGCGTGTCGACATAGGCGCTGGTCTGCACCGTGCCGGTGATGCGCATCGCAACGCCCATCTTCTGGGCCGCCTCCATCAACGTCTTAGCCTTGGCTTCAACCTCCTTGTCGAAAGAACTACGTCGAGCATCCTGCTCCTGTTGATCCCAAAAGCGCGTGCGCGTGTTTTCTTCCATCTGCATGCGACGGCCGGCGATGCCGGGATCTTGCGGAATGCTGCTCCACCGCAGCAGCCTCTGATCGTCCACAAGTTTGGTGGTTGCCGCTTGGGCATTCTGAAGTTGCGTCACGAAAGGCTTGACGGCATCGGCTAAACGCTGCCACCGGCTATCCGTGTTGGCGATCTCATACAATTGTTCAAGAAGCCCGGCCGCCTCCGTCGAACCGTTCTGGAATTGCTGGACGAGGAAGCGAAACGCGGAAAACTGATCCTCCGTCAGACCGTCCGCACCGCCAACTTCGATGTTGCGCAATGCGAAATCCAGAAGATCGCTGATCTCCTTTCTCGCGGCTGCAATCCGGTTCTTACCCTCCTCAATGCCCCCGGCAATCGCGTCGGCTTCACGTTTTTGGCGGTTTTCCGTCTCGGCGGCTGCCAATGTGCTTTTTGCGGCAGCTTCGGCGGCTTTCTCAATCTCTCGGAGTGCTTGAGCATACGCCTGCGCGGCGTCGCTAGCCTCTCCAGACTGCGTGCCGAAGGCGATCAGGGCGCCGGTCAGCACCGTGCCGATTGCAAGCCCAACCGGGCCAGCGGCGACTCCCATTCCGCTGATCGCGGTGCTGACCGAGGCTACGGTCCGGACGACGGCAAGCGCGCGGGCAAACCTTGCAAGAGCAGCAGCCCCAATCGTCAGCTTTGCAATGAGTCCCACTAACGAGCGACCGACGAGCGCTCCGGCAATTACCGCCGCCACCTTCAACGTGAGATCGGCAATATGGTCGAAATCGTCGGCAAATGCATTCAGGCCTTGGACGAGCCGCTGCGACGCGCCAAGCGACGAATCCGTCTGACCGATGTAGCGGGTCAGGGCGTTGTTGATCTTCGTATAACCCTGTTCGATCGTCTGCGCAGCACCCGCCGCCTGTGCCCGCAGTTGCGGCAGCCCTTTCAAGAACGCGTTGAAGAACTCGCGGCCCGAGACCTCGCCGTCATTGACCAGTTGCTTCAGCTTCGAAACGGAACCGCCGGCCTTGTCGAGACCGTTCGCCACCGCCTGCAGGATCGGCCGCGCGCCTTCGTTGACGCTGTTGAATTCCTCCGCCTGCACGCGCGTCGAGCCGAGCAGCTGCCCGAGCTGGGTGAGCGCGCCGCGTGCCTCGGTCGCCCCGGTGCCGGCGACTTTCAGGGCGACCGCGACGCCGTCCGAAAATTCGATGAGCTGTTCCTGCGTCGCGCCGAGAACATCGCCGGCCTGCGCCGCCTTGCCGTACAGTCCGGTCAGCGCCTCGATCGGTGCCGCGTTCGCCTGTGCCGACTGGTAGAGCTGATCGAGCACGCGCTTCTGGTTGGCGCCCTGCACGCCGGCGATCGCCAGCGAGTTTTTCGCCCGCGTCCATGCGTCGGCGTAGCGCAGCACTTCGCGCACCGTGAGCACACCGGCGACGCCGGACAGCGGCGCAACGATGCTCCGCGCCATGCCCCGGCCGATCTTGTCGAACTGGCTGTTGGCCTGCTTCCAGCGATTTACGACGGCGCGCGCCTCGCGGTCCGTGATGCCGCGGGCCTTGCGCATTTCGCGTTCATATCCGCGCACATCTGCGCTAAGTTGAACAATAAGCTTTTCAAGGTCTGTCGCCATGGCGGGTTTTTACTATCGGTTCAATGTTGTGGGATGGATCGGGGCGCTGCTTTTTGTGCTGCCAACCCCGATCAGCGCTCTCTATTTCCAGTCGTCGTTGAGGATCAGCGAAGCCAAATCGGCCTATGATCGTGCCCTTGCGGAGATAGGCGGCACACCAGAACCGGCAGGGTTGTCGCTGACGTTCTTCGTCCTCATGGGAACTTTGACGCTAATCGGCCTGGTGATGGTGATCGTCGGCCGGGATAGCGTCCCGCGCTAATCTCCAGAACTGACCCACTCGAAAAGTTCCTGCGCTTCATCCTCCGACAGCGCCTCACCGGCCTTCGGATCGTTGGCTTTCACGAAGCCAGACCACGCCGACATGAACTGCCACACCGACATGTCGTCGACCTGCTGTGGTGAGAAGCCCATCGCAGCGCCCTTCCCGTAGATCAGGGCGATGCGGAGCCTGCCATTGGGCAGGTCGTCTAGCCGCTGGCCGCCTTCGTCTGCTCTTTTTTTTTGAAGGTGTCGTTTTCCTCCGGAGCACCGTACAGCGCTATATGCAAAATCGCCCAGGCCAGCGCCCGGCTCTCCTCCGGAATGCGTTCTTCGACGTAGGTCCGGACGAGCCGCAGCGCCTTGTGCGGCGGCAGTCCGCCGCCGATCAGCCCGAGGCGAACGACGCTGCTGATCTCCTTCACGCCGCAGCGCGGCGGCGAAACGTCGTCATCAGGCTCGCCATCGGCAAGCGCCGCAGCATCGTCATCGGCCTCGACCGGCTTTTGCCTGGGGGCACGGTCGCGCAGCCGGTCGAGCACGACATACGGACCGGCGCCGACCTCTTCCTGCAGGGTCGTAAGCTGCCCCCAGGGTAGCCTGAAGGTGTAATCTCCATCTGCCCAGGGGGTTGTAAGTTCGGCGCGTCGGCTCATCAGGTCACCACGCGAACCATTTCGCCGTCGGAAGCCATTTCGACCTGGTTGGTGACGCGGCCAAGCTCGGTCGGATGACCCTTGGTGAGCGTCGTCACATGCATGAAGCCCTCCCATGTGATCGTCTTGGCCGGATACTCGACCTCGACGCGGACCGGGACGCTGTCCGGGTTTTCCCAGGCGTCGAGCCACATCTCGACCGATTCCTCCGCCGAGACGCCTTCGCCGCTGATCGACATCGACAGGCTGGTCGCGTCGCGGCCAAGCCACGGCATCTTGTCGGGATTGTCGCAGTCGGGAATGGTGAACTCTTCCGTACCCTTCGTCAGGGTCAGGGACTTCGAGCGGAAACCGCAGGGTGCGGTGTAGACGATCGGGCCTTCTCCGGCGCCGAGCAGGACGCGGAACTTCCCGCCCTTGATGGTCGTGGCTTCTGCCATGGTAGTGCTCCTTTTGAGGGGGTTGTTCAGTCGTGCTCGACGACGGCCTTGAACATGATGACCGCATGCGAGGTCTTGCCGTCCGGGTCGCGCATCACGCGCCGGCCGTCGAATTCCAGCGAGACCAGGGCGCTGTCGGCGAGTGGCAGGTCGGCGTCGTCGAGCGCGTCCCGCACCGCCCCTGCGATCTTCTTGACCTCCGGAAACCCGACTGCCCGAGACCATGCGTCGAGTTGGATGACGATCTCGGACGCGTTTCCGCAATCCCATCCGTCCGGCAGAACCTGCTCCGGTCCGAACGATACATACGGAAAATCGGCGGTGACCTTGCCCGTGCCGTCGCGCGGCACATGGTCGTACACGCGATTGCCGATCAGCGCGGTAAGCGGCTGATAACCCTTAAGCCGCGCCACGATGGCGATCTGCAGGTCGAGAGACGGATCGCTCACGATGCTGTCTGCCTCGCCGCCTTGCGCACGGCGGTCCGCACAGCCCGCCCGGCGCCGCGCTTGTTTGCCCGCCACGACACGTAGAAATAGGGTTGAGCCGCCATCTTCTGCGTGCCGTGTTCGATCCACCGCGCCTGAAAGGCTTCGGCGCCGCCCGCGTAGATGGTGATCGTCAGGTCGCCGCCGAGGCTGGCCTTGACCGTCGACACGATGCTCGATCCCCTGGGCGCCTTGCCCCATGTCCATCCGATGCTGTCGCGCAGGTCGCCCGTGTCTACCGGCACCAGCGACTTCATCATCGCCACGATGATGTCGGCCTGCCGCTCCATCGCCATGCGGATCGCCTCCATGGTCGCCTTCGGCAGCCGGTCAAGTTTCCGCTGGAGGCGCGCGAGGTTCAGCACCGATGTCACGGCGCCACCCCGCTTTCGGCCAAGATGTCGAAAAACGCGCGGTCCTCCGTCGGCGTGATGCCGCGGATGGCATAGGCGATGCCGGTGCGCGTATCCCGCGCCCGCCAGTCCGTCGTGATCTGCCGGCTGAGCGACGACGCCCGCACCGTGATGATCGCCGGCTGCCGGCCTTCCAGCCGCGATGCCATCACCGCCTCCGTGCCGCGCAGATACCGCGCCCGCGCCCACGCCCACAGCACGAACCGTTCGGCGAAGTCGCCTTCGGTGTTGCCGCTGTCCGGCTCGGCCGGGTCGACAGGCTCGCGGCTGTCGAAGGCGATGCGCTCATGGAGTTGCCCGGCCGTCGTCATCGCTCACCTCGACAGGTTCGGCATCGCGGTTCGGCTTGCGCATCCGTTTCGCCTTGCCCCTCGCCACGGCCTGGTCGGCGCAGGCGCGCGTCACGCTGCGCACCTGGCCGGCACGATAGGCCAGCGTCACCGTCGCCACCGGCTTGAAGTCGAAGTCCGCAAGAAATCTGACCCAAGCCAAAACGTGAGGTCCCCTTCAGCGCTACAGGGTGACGTTCGGGTCGGCGATGTCGATCTGCAGGCGCGACGTCGTCAGTGCCATGCCGATGCGCACCGGGTCGTCGGTCGACACCACGTCGGCGCGCGGGCAGATGCCGCCAGGCGTGCCGCTGAGATAATAGTCGGTGCCGGCCGTCAGCACGGCGCCGAGATCGACCACGGCGCCGTTCCTGGCGACGGTCACCGGCTGGTCGGCCGCCGCGCCGTTGAGCGCCATGCCGTGCGCGCCGCGCACCTCCGCCGTGGCGCTGTCGTTGTCACCCAGCTTGGCGAGGCCGGTCGCCCCTTCCTTGTACGCAACCTGCCCGGCCGCGATCGCCGCTCCGGCGCGCATCGCTTCGCTGGGACCGCTGACGAGCTTGACGTTCGCCGCGGTGATCGAGATGTCGGCCATGATGGGTCTCCGTAGAGGTTTGTCAGCGGTAGATGCGCCGCTGCTCCGCAAGATCGCGCCAGCCATCAGGGATGGCCGTCATCGGCTTGTCCGACACCGACTGGCGGTGGCCGAACCATGTACCAACCAGCAGCAGGACGATGTGGACATCGCGCGGATCGGGCAGAAGGCGGGCATCGCTGCCGAGATTTTCGGGGTCGTCGTACCCCGCTTCGAACAGCACGCGCACCGGGCCGTCGCGCGTCGAAAGGGCCGGACCGGAGAAGGATTCGACGAAAGTGACGACGGCACCGCGATCGTCGGCGAGGTCATTCCAGTAGTCGGTGTCCGGCAACGAGGCCTCGACGTTCGCTGCGTCGAGATAGTTGATGGCGGTGATCCCCCGCACCGGCGACGTTGGCAGGCGGATGCAGCTTTGCCAGCCCGAAAACCGATACTCGAATTCGGTCGGCAGCAAGACCCTGCCGGTATGGCGCTCGGCAGTCGCGGTCGCGGTGCGGATCATCATCTCGATGTCCGCGTCGTCGTCCTCGACCGCATCATCGATCCGCAGCCGGTGCTTGGCGTCCGCCACGGAAACGACGAGGCCCGAAGGGGCGGATCGCTTGATCAGCATTTCCGGGCCTCGCCTTGGATCAGTCGACCAGGATGAGGAAGCGACCCTTCTTGGCGTTGCCGCCCTGGGCGATGACGATCTTCACGTTGTCGTTGCCGAGACCGACCTTGTCGCGCACCGCCTCGCCGGCGGCGGCGAAGAGCGCGGCGGCACCGACCTGCGAATGCGTCGGCGCACGCGGATAGCGCACGGTCGACGCGTTGACGTTCGATTCCGTCCAGATGTTCTCGCCGGTCTCGTTCGCCGTGATGGTGAAGTCGACACCGTCGGCGAAAGCCGTGGTGCCGTCCTTGACGTAGTGAACGCTGTGGATTTTGCCGGTCGACTTCGGCGACAGCACCGTGGCGGTGCCATCGGCAGCCGTCGTCACGTCTACTTTCAGACGCTTCATTGCCGTGTCTCCTGAAGAAGTGGCGCCATCCGGCGCCGGTTCATGGGGGAAAGCCGACACCGCCTATTCGGCGTCGGCAACGCGCTTCCTGCCCTTGGCCTTCACTTTCGGATCGGGCGGCGAGGCCTCGTCCTCGCTGAGCTTGACCAGCAGCTTGCGCTTCACGAGGTCTTCGACGGCGCGGGGGTTGTTGACGATGCGCGGATCGTCAACGGCGAGCCTTGTGTTGCGCCGGAGCGCGCCGAGGTCGCCGTAGATCGAACGCGGCACGAGATAAGCGGTCATGGCAGGTCTCCGGGGAGAGTGAGGCGGTGGCAAAACGGCACCGCCTACGTTGAGGATCAGCCGGTGAACTCGCCGGTGACCAGCGCGGCCGGACGCTTGACGGCGAGAGCAAGGCGCTCTTCCGCGCGGACGGTCAGCATGTTCTTGACGAAGTTGTCCCGGTCTTCCGAGGAGATCAGGATTTCGACATCCATGCGGTCGTAAATCTTCGCCGCGACACGGAAGGCGCCGGTCAGGAACTCGTCTTCGTCCATCGCCTGGGTGGCGATTACGGGACGGCCCCAGAGCTGCGGGCCGGCCATCTGGATGACGTTGGCGAAGATGTATCGCTGTTCGCCGTCCTTGGTCAGCTCGATCTTGGCCCAGCGGGTCGGATGGATCACGATGCCGTCGGCGGCGTATTCGGCAAGCGACGCCTGCAACAGCGCGAGGCGCAGCGTGTCGATGTCCGTCTCGTCGGCCGGCGCGAACGCCGGATCGTAGTCGGTGGCTTCCGGAACCAGTCCAAGGATGTGCTGGCCCGTGCCGTCGCCCTTGAGGATTTCGTTCTCCTCTGCCAGGTCGAGGCCATAGCGAAGCTCGCCGTCGATCTCGCCCTGGAGCTGCAGAATGTCGTCCATGGCATTGCGCGACACCGGCACCCAGTGCGCAATGGTGCGAACCGGCGCGTCGCGCTGTTCCCACACATAGTTGCTTTCGGCCTTCTGGGTGTTTTCCGCCACGACCGCCGCATTGTTGGTGCGGGTGACCATCCGGGCGTACTCGACCGAATTGGACGTGGTGCGGCCGACGGTCAGAAGCTGGCGGATGGTCATCTGCCGGCGCGGAATGCCGACGATCTCGGTATCGCGCTGCGGCACGATCAGCGTGCCTGCCGAGCCCGAGCCGGAAGTGATCACGTTGTTGACCGTGATGCGCACAGTACCCTTTGCGCCGCTGCGGGAGACGAAGTTCTTAAGGTCGTCATGCTCGACGACCTGCTGGCCGAGCGACTTGACCACATCGCCACCGCCGCCGCGCCGGGAAGCAAGCTTCTGTTCCAGGTCGGTGTTGCGGGTTTCGAGCTGTTCGATCTTGCCTTCCAGCTTCTTCTGCGCGTCGTTGAGCGCGGACTGCGCTGTCAGCAGCTTGTCGGCGGTGGCCTTGACCTCGTCGCTGGTCTTGCCGGCGTCCTTCGACTGCTGGAGCGCCTGTTCGGCCGTCTTCTTCACCTCGTCGCCGACGCGGGTCAGCTCCGATTTCACCTCGCCGAGCAGCTTTTCCAGCTTGGCGGCGTCGATGTTCGCCTCGCTGCGGACGGGACCGAGGATGCCGGTCGGGCGCAGCGCCATGTGTGCCGCGACGACGAGAGCCGCCGGCATTACGTGCTTGGTCATGGGATTTCTCCTAGAGTGACCGGATTGACGAAAGGAGGTTTTCGACCTCCGCGATTACGGCAGCGCCCGGCATGCCGGATGAGGCAGCGCCGGGCATGCCTCCTTTCAGAGCGGCGAGCATGTCGCGGCGCTCCGATCTCGATACGCCCGCGCGAGCGAGCATGGTGTCCATCTTGTGAGCCGCCACCAGCGTGCGGCCGTCGGCGAAGTTCTTCGCCTTGCTGTCGATTTCGTCGGTGGGCAGGAAATCGTCGGCGAACCCTTGATCGACCGACTCCTTGCCGCCGATCCATGTTTCCTTGTCCAGCATCTTGCCGATAGCCTTGGGCTCCAGACCGGTGCGCGCCGCGTAGATGTCGACCGCCGTCTGGTCGAATGGCTCCAGCCAGTCGGCGATGTCGCGGAAGCCGTTGCGGTCCGCTGCCGCGACCACCCACGTGTTGTGGACCATCAGGAAGCCGGCACGCGCGATCAGGATTTCGTCGCCGGCCATGGCGATCACCGAGGCCGCCGACGCCGCGACGCCCATGATCTTGACAGTTACGTTGGCCGGATGCTCGCGAAGCATGTTGTAGATCGCCAGCCCCTCGAAATAGTCGCCGCCAGGCGAGTTGATCGAGACGGTCACGTCCTTCTTGCCGATCGCACGCAGCGCACCGGCGATGCGCTTCGAGGTGACGCCCTCGCCGAACCAGTCGGCGCCGATCGGCTCCAGGATGGAGATCGTGTTTTCGTCGGCGGCGGCGGCGTGAACGTCCGGATTCCAGCGGTCGAGCGCTTTCGGCGAAAGTTCGGTGCGAAGCCCCGGCCGCGTCGCAACCTTGGCTTCCGGCATCGTGCGGATCGTCATGCGGCTTGCCTTTCTTCGGCCTGGCCAAGCAGCCAGGCGCGCATGGCAGCGCGCGCCTGTGCGCCATCCGTCGCGGCGCCGAGCTTGTCCAGCGGCGCTAGGTTCGTCTGCGCGGTCAGCACGTCGCCGCCCAGCATCCACGGCAGGTTGAGCTTGGCCCGGCCTTCGTTGCGGGTCATAAGGCCGTTCTGCGTCATCGTGGACAGGAAGGCGGCCTTGGCCGCGCTGTCCATCTGCAACAGGGCTTCGCGGTTGAACTCGGCGTAGCGCCGCCTGTTGCCGGTCGGCCGGATAAGCTGCTTCTTGATGCGAGCCTCGATGCGGTCGCAAAGCGGATCGATACCGAGCGTCAGCCACGCCAGCAGGATCTGCTCGACGCCGGAGCCCCACATCGTCTGGCCCTGCGCGGCATGGCCGATGATGATCGGCGGCATGCCAACCCAGCGACAGATTTCCTCGACGCTGAAGCGCATGTTTTCCAGCATCTGCGCGTCGACCGGCGACAGCGACAGGCGCTCGAATTTCAGCCCGCCCTCCAGGATCATCAGCTTCGCCGCGTTCGGCGAGCCGACGAAGTCTTCCATGATGTTCTGCAGATCGTCGCGCTGGTCCTTGTCCAGCGTCATGTTGTTCGTCGTGGTCAGGACACCGCTGGCGTGCAGGCCCTTGCCGTAGAGCCGCCCGGCCGCCTCGTTGATCGCAATAGCCGAGCCGAGGGACTGGACGCCAAACTGGACGGCGGACAGGCCGACATCGCCGCCGAAGCCGAAACCCTTCAGGTGGAACACCTTGTCGCGCGGCAGTTCTTCCGTCTTGCCCCGGTCGTGGAAGCGGTAGACGAGCGTATCGTCCGACTTGCGGTATGGACGGCAACGATCTGAAGGCAGCGGTTGGAGAGCCGTCAACCGCTTGCCGATCGAAACCTTCTCCGAATAGGCGTTCCCGTCCGTCAGCAGCCAGGCAACGTTGCCTTCCCAGAATTCGAGCGGCGTCTGATCCTCGTTCGGGCTCTCGCAAAGCACTTCCGAGATATCGTCCTCGACCTTGATCCGGTCTTCCTGCCCGGCCTTCTCATAGTAGCCGAGCGGCAGGCACGAAACCGCTTGCGCTGTCAGCCGGACACAAGCCCAGAAGGTCGAGAGCTGGAGCGCCGACTTCAGTGTGACGCTCTTGCCGGAATAGGCTTCGTGCCCGAACGCCGAGGCCCAGGCCTGACCGTCCTGCAGCCGAAGGCGGCGCTCCTTTTCCAGTTGTTCTTTCGGCGACATGTTGGCCACGACGACCGGCCGGACGCGCTGCCGCTTCTTGCTGCGCCGGCTCATCAGCGGACACCCACCATCACCGGCTTTTTGAGGAAGTCGTTCAAATTCGGCCCTGTCCCAAGCTCGTTATCAGCGGCGCCGACACCCATCGCCAGCGTGACGACACCGTCGATGCGGCCGCGTGAGCGCTTCTTGTCGAATGCCCGATTGCCTTGGCCGTCACTGTCCAGAAACGCGTTACCGGCGCACATGTACGTCACCGGCGAGTTGTCTACGTCGATGGTGCCGGCGAGGATGCGATCCTCCAGCTTCTCGACCGAGTGCGGCATGCAGAGTGCGCGATCCTCGAAGACGATGCGCTTGCCCTGGCCATGCGCCACCAGTTTCAGGCCGCGACCCTTCGGTTCCTTCGGCCCCTTGTAGCACCAGACCGGAAAACCGATCTGCTCACACGCGGCGATGAAGTCTTCCATGCCGGCGGGATCGAAGGCCAGGAATTCGACCTTGTGCTCAGCGCAGAGTTTCTTGATCTCCATCGCCACGAACGTCTTGTCGATCACCGCACCGGGAACGGCCTCGAAGTCCACATTCGGATCAGCGGCCCACTCGACATACTTGGCGTTATCGGCAAGAGCCCGTTCCTTCAGGCCACTCTGCGTCGTCCAATACCAGGTCTTGGCGTAGAGGTGTCCGTCGTGACCGACCCAGACCGCTGTCAGCGCAGTCAGATCGTTCTTGTCCGACAGATCGAGCGATAGCCAGCAACGCCGCCCCTTCATCACCGACGCGTGGACCGGCTTTTGAACCGCAGCCCACGACTCCTCGGCGATCCAGAAATCGGTCGAGCCGATCGGAATACCGAAGTACAGGCGCTTGACTGAAAAAGCCGTCGACAACAGCACGCGGGCGGTATTGACCTCGCCCCTGATATTCTCGATCGGAAACGTCGTTCCGAGCGCAGGAAGGGCCTTTGGCCAGCAGCTTTCGTTGTCGAAGACAGTATCGCGGTCGGTCTTGTCCACTCGCGCGATGAAGGCGAACGCCTCATCGTCGGTGACTTCGCCCTTCGCGACCTTCTGATAAAACTCCGAATAGTCAGTACCGACCAACTGCGTTGCCGCCGGCGTGTTCGTACCGAGCAGCATGAGCGCATCGCCCGGCATTTTGGCAATCGCGCGCTTCCATGTCTCGATCGCGTGGTTCGCCCTGAACTCGTGAATCTCGTCAGCCGCCACCATGATAGGCCGCGGCCCCGAAATCGCCTCACCGTTGGCTAGTGACTGAAACTTGCTGCCGCTATCCGGGAATTCGATCTTCCAGGCGTTGTCACCTTCGCCCCGGATCAGAACTTCGCCACGGGTCTCGAGCGTGTCCGTTTCATCTTCGTCGGCGCCGGGGATGTTGGCCCGGCACATGGCAACGGCATCCTTGAACAGGACGTTCGCTGTCGCCTTATCCTGACCGATCGCATAGACCTCGGCGCGCTTCACGCCGTAGTAGCCACCCATGTACAGGCCTGTCGCCGCCATCCATGGGCTTTTTGCCTGTCCCTTTCCGGTCTCGACCCATGCCGAGCGAAACCGCATTCGCCCGCTGTCTTTGCGCCACCCGAACAGGCTTCCCGTGCAGAAAACCTGCCAGGGGAGCAGGTTGAACGGCTTACCCTCAAATGATCCTGCCGTAATCGACAGGACAGCGGGCGCAAACCCTATCGCTCGACCGGCCAGTTCAGGCCGCCAATGGAGTCCACGTGACGGTCCGTCTCGCCGGTCGCGGAGATGACGCTCTGCTGCCGCGATGTGATGCTCGCCAGCGACGATGCGACCGGCGATGACATCGTCAGCGTACCGCGTCGTCGGGTCATCAGGATACTGGCTTGAGGTACGCGTCCGCCGCCCGCTTCCGGTTGGCTTTGCGATCGGCCTTTGTCGCGGCATTTCGATCCCTTGGGGACAGGCCGAGCTTCGATTCCAGCAGCGTCGCGTCCGCGTTCGCCTCACGCATCGCGGTGAACCACGGATTGATGCGAGCAATCGCCTTGCTGTTACCGCGACGAGGCTTCAGCACCGCACCGTTCTCAGCGACTTCCCGCGAAGCCCGCTCATAGCTGATATAGGCCATGACGAGGCGGTGCAGAGAATGGACGTTCGCGGCAGAAAGCAGGCCGCGATCAATCAACTCGGTCGTGACAATACGCCAGTGCTCACGGGCGGCAGCGATCTCCAATTCATCGCTGAAAATCGCGGTCCAATCCGGCTCCTGGACGATACTGCCTGTATTGTCGACCAAGTTCATGACAACTCACCCCGAAGGGGTGTTCCCAACTTTTCCGTTCGAAACTGCTCCCGATGCGAACGGAGGGGCCTCGCGGGTCCGGCGGGCAAAGGCCCCGGACTTTTGACCCTCCCCCTGCCTATCGGTTCCATGGATGGAGAGGGTCGACCGGTCGGCCGTCGATGCCGGACCCGATGACGTATCCTCTCGCCTCTTCCTTCTGGATGAGCTTGTCGTGGTCGCTCTTGCACACCGTTTCGACATTCGAGAGATCGAAGAACAGCTTCGGGTCGCCGCGGTGCTTGACCTTGTGGTGGGCGACGGCGGCGCTCGGGTGATGTCGGTCCCTCATGACGACGATGCACTGGCAACGCTGGCAGGTGTAGCCGTCGCGTAGGAATGCCTGCCGGCGAATGCCATGTGGACCACACCAACGCTGATCCTTGTAGAGATGGCGGTACTGAGCGGCTTCAACGCTACGACGTGCCATGGCGCCCATAAGCAAACCGCCCCGGATTGGACCCCGAGGCGGCTAAAGAAAAGTGCAGTTTCTTCACATTTCACTTGTGCAGAAACTGCACTTGTGCGATAACTGACGTGTCGAAGCAATCCCGCTTCGGCAACTGGACTGGAGGCTACCATGAGCGTCAAGCTCACCTTCCAAGTCCGGATCGGCAGGTGGAGAGTTACGATCTCCATCAGCCGGTAACCCGGAAGCCGGGTGGGGGTCCAAACCTCACCCGGTGGACGGGAAGATAACAAACCCGAGGAGCCGGTTCAATGATGACGCTGGAAGAGCTTGCGCACCTACGGCGCGACCTGAAGCTGACACAGGAGCAGATGGCGGAAGAGCTTGGCCTGTCGCGGCGTGCCTACATCGACATCGAAAGCGGGACCGCCGCCTTCCGCAAGCCTCATGCGCTGGCTGCCGAGCGCGTTGCGTTGTCCTACCTGGCGAATGGCAAGCTAACCACGGACAGCTATTCGGTGATGGCGGGTGACTGGCTCATACGGCTTGTGGCGGAAGGAAAGGCGGCGAGTGTCAGATTGGCTGGAGGCTAACGGAGACGCAACTTCCCCCGATGCAGGGGGCGATCCCTGTTTCGCTCCGGCAGGTGGCGCATCGGCCCCGCTCATGACAAGCGCATTCGCCCAAATCAATAGGTAGGAGAATTATCCTGTAGCGGCGAGTTTTGCAATGGGGGCCGTTACACGTACCTGACGACACATGGCAGAAATCAGGAGGACGATGTTTTGGTCATTGACCTCGTCGACCTTGCCGAAGTGCCCGGAGAAGGCTCCGTCCGACACTTTCACGAGATCGCCTATCTTTACCGATCCGCTGGTAACACGCATCTCGTCGAAGCGCCCGGCGTCCTGAGCCAGGCGAATTGCCTGTACGTCACCATCGCTGACCGAGATTGGCACGCTTGCCTCTCCGAACCGCTGGCTGCGCAGGACGCGCGTAACATTAGAGCAGTCGAGTACACGGCCCCAATGTTCTGACGCCAGGATGAACAGATATCCGGGCATCAGCGGATAGAACCGCTTGATCCATTTACGCTGGCGCCGGTGATGATACTCACGGCGATAACAGGGGACGTACACCGTCTGCCCGAGAGAGATGATCTCCTCTCCGGCCTGACGCTCCATCGAAGGGCGGCAGGCAACGATGTACCACTTGGGGCTGTTGTCGTTCTTTGCAGTTTTCAAGGCTCTTCCCGGTCTGGCGGACCTGTTGGGATGGAGCCACGGCTAGGCGATGGGAAAGGTAGTATCAGGGACGATTGGTGTAAAGCTCACTCAGAGCAGTCTCCTGACCGTTCCGGTCAACACATTGGACCATGCTGGCCAATGCATACATCTTGTTGTCGTCATCCGGCCTGTTCCAGATATCGACAATTTTCACAACGCCGTAATTCAGCGACAGGTAACGAAAATACGCACCTATCGAATCAGCCTCCGCCAATTGGCGAAGCTCTTTTTCCCATAGCGGACCGTTTCGCTTTCGCAGTGCGGCGACAATCCTGTCTGCTGTCGCGAGATAGTTCGGATCACCGCTATCGTGTGCCCAGTCAGCACTCATCCGAAAAGTTCCTTCCTTCCTATATACACCCCTAACGGTGGATTGATCATAAAACAGCTAGAAGAGAAGACATACAGGGAAAAAAGGAAAGAAGGGTATTATCTATATGATTTTATTAATAAACTTCTTTCCCAAACTTCTTTCCCAAGGGGGGCTTCTTTCCGGGAAAAAAGCCCTATCATAGGTAGGTGCAACCCTTCTTTCCCGCGGGAAAGAAGCCTCTCGGGAAAGAAGTTTGGGAAAGAAGTTTTGATCACGCGGGAACGTAGTCGAAGCGCTTACGACCCTTGGTTTCGACCTCGTCGACAAGGATCGAGCCTTCCGCGATGAGACTAGCGATGATGTCTTTCAAATCGCGAGTGCGTATCGCGCGGACCTGACGCAAAAGATCGCTATGGGTAATCCTGCCGGACGCTTTGACGAGGCGAAGGACGCGCTTGACGTTTGCCTCATGATCGTTCTCGGTCATCCATTCGTCGGCGCCGGAAATCATGTGCGTCATGCTGTTTCGCGCCAGGGCAATGCCGAACTCGATATCATCTTTTCGAACATTATCGTTGCCGCGACCGGCCGCGACGATAGTTGCTATGCGTACGGCCATTTCAGGGGCTCGTACAACAAAATCCGCCTTTAGCGGGTTCGTCTCGGTGCTGCGATCTATTTCCGCCAGGAAACGTGTGTAGATATCTTTCGATCCGTCCGGACACCAGGGAATGCAGGTAAGGGTACCTTGCGTCGCGAGGCTGTAGTCAACCTGGTTGCGCTGCGATGCAGCTAACAGACCTGACCGGTTGTATAGTTCTTTCATTGCCTCGATGATCGACGACGGAACATTGTTCGCGTCGGCGATAGGATCTCGATACTCCGGACGGTTTCTACCCTCAATTACGAGAAACCGATTGAGCGTGCCATCCGACACAGCCGCGCCCGCCATTGCCGAATAGAACTGTTCATGCGTCGACGCCCCGTAAATGGAAACGCATGGGCCATCGATCATGTGTTCGCTGCCATTAGCCCACTGCGGCGTTTTCCATTGGCCGAAATTGACACCCCATAAGGATCGCAGGATTTGAGGAATGGCGCGCTCGTGCGTCGACCCCTTCTTGTTGAAGACACGCTGCATGAAACCGCCGAACTCGTCCTGCGGACAAAGCGCTAGCGGCTTTTTTGTAACCATCTGCACGAGCGCCGACATAGACATCCATTGATCCGGGCCGATGTGCTGGCCCATGCCGCAAGCCGTCAGTATGCGCATGCATGCCCTGAGCGGCGCATCCTTTCCTTTCCCGGTCGGTGCAAGGGCAAGAACATAGAGTGCCGTGCCGCCGTGTTCCGGCCCTTCGATATGCCGTCCGGCAGCCGTGCCCACGATCGTCAGAGCGGCGCCAAGGGCAAGCTCGGGCTGCGGCCGGCGCGCGGTATCCACGATCCATTGCGCGATCGTGCCCACGAGGCCGGGAGGAAATGCCGTGTACACGGTTGGCGCAGGATCGACCGGTGAAGGCTCTACGATCTCACCGGTCAAAGCGTCGGCCAATGTGCCATCGACGTTCTCGACGAGCTGCCGCGCCCCACCCCTGGCATTCCACAGTAGGACGCTGGTGTCGTAGCCATCGTCAACGTATTCGGGGATATTGTGCCTGATCGCAATTGCCGACAGGTCGGCGCCGCGCTCGCGGGCGATCTGCGCCAGTGTCCTGCCGGTGACGCCCGATCGCTTGAACGATCGCCACTTTTTTTCCAGCGCCTGCGAACCGGGATACTTGCTGCCACGCGCGCTCCATGCGTCCGCCAAGGCAAAACCGGCACCGTCGGTCGCGGCGTGGATCGCCATCAGCACGGCAACCCATTCGTGATAGCCGCAGTCGGCCGAGATATAGGAAAGCAGCTCCTCGATCTCGCCGGAACCGGTTTCCAGACTGTAGCTCGGTGCTACAGGCGAAGCCGGCACCGGCGTGCGCGGCGTGTCGATGATCGCGACCAGCCACGCGGGCAGCTCGGGCGATTGTGATATGTCTCCGAAGACTTCGTACAGCCGGCCGTCCTGCATGACCGTGCCCGGCGCGATGACGTAGCCGCCATGGCCGCGCACGTCGATGCCGGCCGGTAGAGTTCCGCGGCCGTTGCCGAGCTGCTTGCCGGCAGGCTGCCGGAAGAAATGATGATTGCCCTGGTTCGGTGTGGCAACGATCGGCGCGGCGTCCGGATCGTAACCATGGGAAGCCATCAGGGCGCCGAACGCCTCGACGCCGTCCGCCTCGCCGTGGCGATCGGCGTCTATGACGACGAGGCCGGACTTCGCAAGATCGAGGCCGATCGCGGCATCCGGCCATTTGCGCCACCACGCCTGGATGGCGCGATCGTCCGTGCTGGACACGTCCCGCCATTTGAGGAACGGCATCGGCTGCTTTGCCTTGTCTCCACCCGACTGGCAGGGAAACACGGCAAGGCCGGACGCGGCAAGATGCAGCGCCGTCGACAGGTTGTCGGCGGTGGAGGGCATTTCAGAATGGCACTTCGTTCCGCAGGTCGGCAATCAGGGCTTTGCGATAACCGGCTACGATACGCCGGCAGAATTCGAACCATTCCCCCTCGTTGAGCGTGGCGAGGTCCGTCTTGCCGAGGTCGTCGAGGAACTGTCCGCCTTCCTCGCCGCCCTTGCCGGTAGCAAGACTTTCGATCCGTGAGAACTTATCCTGTTGCATCGAATAGGAGTCCTTCGCGATCTGAAGGCACTGAGGATCATCGCAAACCCAGATGATCGGTTGGCCCGTCTTCGGGGCATAGCCGAATCCGGTGGCGGCGCGGCCGCAGCACCCGCATACGGCGTCACAGAAGCGGTTGATCATGGCCGGACCCTCAACATGTAGCCGACGCCGGGTCCGCTCAGGATGCGGTGTCCTTGGGACCGAAGCCGCTTGATGTAGCGGTAGATGGTTCGCGAGGAGAGGCTAAGAGAACTGGCGAGATGGTCGGCGCAGACCAGCTTGCCGTCCTCCAGCCGCGCCAGCAGCTGCGCCATCCGCTCATCCGTTATCGTCTGCATCGCTGGAAATCCTCTGCATGAAGTCTTCGCCAGCCTGTGTCAGGCGGTAGCGAGTTGGGATGCCGGCGCGTCCCGGCCGTGAGTTTTCGACCTTGATCAGGAGCTTCTTTGCGATCATGCGCTCGATGGCGTTCCGGATCGCGCCCCTGTTCGGGTAGCCAAGCACCTGCGCGAGATCAGTCAACGATACGAGGTAGCTGCCGTTCGGTGCCTGGAAACCTGCGAATGCCCGCAACACGCGCGTTTGCAGCGAGGGAACCGCAATGCCAAAAGCCGACGGATCGGTGCCGTCCAGCACGGCGTCGGTCATGTCGGCGTTGGCCGTGCAGGAGATCAGCGCAAGGCCGACCTGGTCCGGCCGGCAATCGAACCGCCGTGCCTCGTTGGCCAGAAATCGACTGATATTGCCATCTGAAACTTTGATGGTGATCATGGTTTGCCTCCGACGATAAACGAGCGGTCGGCGGCCAGCTCTCGTGCGGCAGACACGCGCGAGGCGTAAGCGGCCCAGGCGAATAGTGCCGCCGCCAGGATGGCGCCGGTGAGCATGCCAGCTATGAGGCCAAGCCAGAAATCCGGGGTCATGCCGCTCTCCCTTTCGCTTGCGGAAAGGAGCGGGAAACGATGATGGTGTATTTCGTACCCGGTTTCGGCTTGACACTGATCGTCGCCGGCATGGTCAGCTCGCCTATCCGATCAAGCCCCTCCTGCACGGTCTTCGGGAACGGCGTCAGCCCGCCATGGGTCACCCACCACTGCTGCGCCATCTGCTGCCAGCCGCCCGAATGTTCGAAACCAAGCCATTCGTTGAAGGTCGCCAGGCCGGCGAAATAGGTGACGCGGATGCTGTCAGGGCTTCCGAATTTTTCGTGCCGGTAGAATTTCCAGTCGACCACCGGCACCTGCTGTGGCGGCACCTTTTCGGTCGAGAGTATGCCGACTTCGGCTTCGGCCTTGGCCTCGTGCTTCGGCTTTTCGATGTACGGCCATTCGTGGCCGCAGACGACGCAGGACAAGGCGTTGATGGCGGCAAGCGACTGACAGTCCGGACACTCCTTCGCCCGCACGCTGTCGACCTCGACCTTGCCTTCGTCGCCCGTAGCGCCCGAGCCCTTCGGCAGGACGGAAACCGCGTCGACCGGGCCGTGCCGACGAACGTTGCCGGCGAAGTCGAGTACCAGGCAATTATCCTTGCCGCTGGCGAGCCGCGTGCCGCGCCCGACGATCTGGACATAGAGCGAGGTCGACAGCGTCGGCCGCAGCATGGCGATCAGGTCGACCTGTGGGGCATCAAAACCAGTGGTCAACACCTGCGCATTGGTTAGGCAGCGGATTTGGCCGGCCTTGAACTGGCGGATGATCCGGTCACGTTCGCCGAGCGGCGTTTCGCCTGAGACCATTTCACACGATATTCCGGCCTGCCGGACGAAGTTGCGCGTCCGCTCGGCATTCTTGACGCCGGAGCAGAACACCAGCCAGGAACGGCGATTTTCGCCGAAGCGCACCAGCTCGCCGACTGCTTCGGCCGCGATCTTGTCGGCGGCGCTTTCCAGCGCGCCGGCCACGAACTCGCCGCCGCGCCGCGCGACGTTGGAGACGTCGACCTCGGTTGCCGATGCCTTGGAAATCAGCGGCGACAGGAAACCGTCCGCGATGCCGTCGCCGATGCCGTAGGAATAGACGGTCTCATCAAACAGACGGTCGCTGCCGGCGTCGAGGCGCCCGCTGTCGAGCCTGTATGGAGTCGCCGTGAAACCTGCCACACGGAGATCGGGAGCGTGGTTGCGCAGGCCGTCCAGCAATGTGCGGTACATGCCGTTACCGGCTGTCGGGACAAGGTGCGCCTCGTCGATCAGCACCAGGTCGCGCCGGCCGAGTTCCCTCGCTTTGCGGAACACCGACTGGATCGATGCGAAGGTGATGCGATGGTGCACATCGCGGCGGCCGAGGCCAGCCGAGTATATGCCGACCGGCGCATCCTTCCAGACGCGGAGCAATGCCTGGAAGTTCTGCTCGACGAGCTCGCGGACGTGTACGAGCATGAGCACCCGCAGGGTCGGAAAGCTGGACAGAAGATCCTCTGTCAGGCTCGCAATCACCATGGACTTGCCTGTGCCGGTGGCGAGGTCGACAAGCGGGTTACCGCCGCCGTCCTGCCAGTAGGACATGATCGCGTCCTTCGCGGCGGACTGGTACGGACGAAGGGAGATCATTGGTTCCTCCGATCAAGCCCGCAGGCGCGTAGCGCGCGGTAAAGGAGGTCGTAGACGCCGCGCTGCGTTCGATGATGACCGGCGGCGATGGCTACGATTGCCTCTTGCAAGGCGCCCCGGAACGGCGGCGTTTTTTTGAGGATGACCGCATAGTCGGCCGTCCCGTCCATGCGCGTCGAGACGTTGGCGACTTCCATGACGCCGATCGTGCGTGCCTTAGCTTCGTCGCCATGCGGTAAGAGTTCGAAGGTTACGCGGATCATGCCGACCTCCGCAGTTCCAGATTTTTGGCGCTGTAGATGTGGAGTACGCCACGATCATCCTCGACAACGAAACGAACGGCGCCCGACAGTTTGGGGAAGACGCTGACGACATGGCCTTCGAACCGATAGTCGCCGCCAACCTTGGAAACGAGGTCGCCAATATTGAAGGGGCTGATGATCATGCTGACAGCCCTTCCCAATGTTTCATGCCGGCCGCTTCCGCCGCTTCTATGGTGCCGCCGCCGGCCAGGACGGAAAGCATGGCAAGGCGGGCGGCTGTTACTTCTTTGCGCTCGACATAGCGGGCGTTGGTTCCAGAAAATTCCGGGCGCGCCTCGTAGACACGCGACCACGCCGCTCTGGCGGCCTCCTGATCGGCGCACTTCGTTAATGCCTTGTCGCGGATTGCATTCGGTTTCATGCCGCCTCTCCTTCGAAAAGGTCGCCGGTCGCCTTGTTCTTTTCGGCCTTCTGGAGATTGCGGACGGCTTGCGGGAAATATTTCTCGGAAAGCTCCGTGCCGACGAAACGCCGACCATGGCGGACGCTCTCGTATCCCTCGCTGCCGATGCCGAGGAAGGGGGAGTAAACGACCTCGCCGGGATTGGTGTATTGCAGGACGATGCGGCGGGTCAGATTGAGCGGCATCGGACAAAGGTGACGCTCTTCGTCCGACTTGGCGCCGACGTTCAGGACATCGGTTTCAGGCAGGCCGGTCCAGATCGGTTGCGCCCACTCCTGCCACGTCTCAAGCGGGAAGTTGACGGGCGGGTGCAGCACCGGCGCCGTATCGTCCATGCCGTCTGCCCATTTGCGGAAGACGTAGATGTATTCCGGCATGCCGCCTCCGGTGCGCGCGGCGTCGAGGCGAAAATGCTTGTATAGAAGGCGGTCGGCCTTCGTCTTCTGCATCTCCTTGACCGGGCAACGGTCGACCGTGATCTTGCGATGCAGCGTCCAGCCCTCTTCGACATGGACGCGGGCGCAATCGCCAGTGAAGTCGTAGAGGCCGCGATCTCCCTTTTCGGAAGAGTTCGAATAATAGACGAGATCCTTGATATGGATCGCGGTCAGTCGGCCGGGCTTGGTGACCCGGAATAGCTCGCGCACGACATGGCGGTAGCTTTCGAAGAACTCGGCATGGCTGGAGACATTGCCCATGTCGCGCTCGCTCTCCGAATATATGTAGAGCGACGAGAACGGCGGCGAGTAGACCGACAGGTCAATCGAATTGTCGGGCATGCCAGCCGTGAATTCGACGGTATCGACATTGTAGATGTTCCAGCCATCACCGGCTTCTTGGTTGATCACGTTCATAGCTCAGGCTCCCGACCGTCCTGCGCGAATTCAGCTGCGCGCTTGTGGACTTCGGCCTCCGAAAGCTTGCTATCCGAGAGATATCGAGCCCACCTCTTGTAGCGAGCAGCTTCCTTTCGTGTGGGTTGCCTCGGTTTTGGCTGTAGTCGGGAAAAATCAATCTTTCGACTAATCATGCGAGCCACGCGGGGAGCCGCGCCTCCTGATCGGGTTGATAGGTTCGAAGGACTTCGGAAGCGCGGGCGGCGCGCGCCATGGCGGCCGTCATTTCGCGCTTCATGGCGTCGTGGTCGCCGGCCTTGCGGCTCACCACCTGCCAGATGGCTTCCTCGGTGTCGGCGCAGACGACGTGCACCTCGACCGCGCACTTCTGGCGGAACCGCCAGCAGCGGCGGACGGCCTGGTAAAAGCTTTCGTAGCTGAAGCTGAGCCCCATGAAGGCCATGCGGGCACAATGCTGCCAATTGAGGCCGTAGCCGCAGATCGACGGCTTGCTGAGAAGGATACGGATTTCGCCGCGCGAGAACGCCTGAAGCCGCTCTTCCTTCTTTTCGATCGACATGCCGCCGCGCACTTCGACGGCCTCCGGGATCGCGGCAAGGACGGCATCGGCGTCGTAGTCGGTCTCGACCCAGATCACCCACGGTTCGCCGGGTTCGGCCGCTACCAGCTCGGCCAGCTTCGTCGCTCGATCTGAGCTGGTCAGTCGCTTTTCCTTGTGGATCGACGTCGCCGACATGTCCGGCGTGCGGAAAAGGCGGATTTGCCCGTTCTTTTCCTCGCCAGTGTCCACACCGCGATCGGCGGCGACGAGGTGCCGGTGAAGGTTCAATGCCGGCATTTCGAATCCGACGTCGGAAAAACCGAGGTCGGACGGTTTTGAAACCGCGCGCGCCCAGGACGCCACCCAATCCCAGAACGGACGGACGGCAGGCTTTTTCAGCCGGTACCGCCCCATGTTGGTCTGGTCGGCGATGAACCATCGCGACAGCATTTCCGGTGCCGCCATCACGCCGAGGAAAGCCGAGTGCTGCCCGAGTTCGGTATGGTCGTTCGGTGCCGGCGTCGCGGTCGCGCAGAGCCGGTAGGGCGTCCGGTCGAAGGCGTCGATCAGCCTGCGCGTCGTCTTGCCGGTGAAGCTTTTCAGGATCGACGACTCGTCGAGGATGACACCGCCCCAATAGGAAGGGTCGACCTTTTCCAGCCGCTCGTAGTTGGTGATGACGATACGCGGATGGATCGGCGCCGAACCGTCGCGCGACTGTGTCGCCTCGATGCCGAAAGCCGTGGCTTCCTCGACGTGCTGCGCGCCGACGGCCAACGGTGCCAACATGAGCACCGGCTTGTTGGTGCGGCGAACGACCTCGTCGCCCCACACCAGGGACATGCCGGTCTTGCCGAGGCCGGTATCGTAGAACAGGGCCGATGACCCGGAGCGCAAGGCGAAGGCCGCACCATGACGCTGATGATCGAACAGCCGCGACGGAAGCTTTCCTTCGTCGACATCGGTGAAGCCGCGAGGCTGGAATGCCACCCGCTTGCCGGCAATGAGATCGTGATAGGATTGGAGGGTCATTCCGCCGCCTCCCGATATTCAAGGCTGGCTTTTGGAGCATCGTCCGCCACGAGTGCCGAGACACAGGCCTGCATCTTACGCCGGGACACAGCGTTACCGATTTGCTTGATCTGTTCGGTCTTGTTGCCGGCGAAGTCGTAGTCCTCCAAACCCATCGCGGCCGAAAGCTCATGCGGCTCCAGCATTCGGAAAAGGATGTCGTATGCCGGCGACTCTTCTGGAATCACAAAGACAGATTCGCCGTGTACCAAGGCGAACTCGCCACCCTTGGCCGTCGTCATCGTCGGCACCTGGTCAATGTTGACATCGCGAGCCTGGGCGCCACCGCCAGACTGTGTGACCGGCACGACCATGCCGAAGCGGCCCTTAGTCGTTATCGGCGGAAGCGGCTCTTCGACGTTAAAGCATGGCACGTCAGCGCCGGACGATTGCTGCCATCCATTGCTGTAATATGGGGAGATCAGAACGTGGCTGTGTTTTGCCGTCTGTGTCGGCGTCGGATCGCCAACGGGGCGAGGCGCGCCACCTCCCTGGCGTGAAAGCACGAACGGTTCGACTACGGCAAAGTTGCCGCCGCCGGCATGTATCGTGCCGATGGGATCATCGACACTCTTCACGCGCCGTTTATGAGGATTATGATCGTCGGCATCGGCACCGTGCGCGAGCGACGCAATAAATGGCTCCGCAAGCCAGACACCACCCTTCGTGTCTAGCGTAGGAATGGGCTCGGTCGACACACTCTTCGCTTGGTTCCCCTTACGACCGTTCATGATGACAGGCTCGGCAACGCCGATGCGTGCGACAGTCATGATGGTAGGAACGGGTTCGCCGACACTTTGAACGTCCCGGCGAAAGTTCTGTTTGATCAGTACCGGTTCGGCGAGGCCGATATGCTTTCCGTGTGCGGCGATGGTCGGCAAGGGATTGTCTATCCCCTGCGCGGCCATGTGGTTTCGCAGGATGACCAGGAAGGGTTCCGGCCAACCGAACTTGACGGCGCCGGCATGGATACGCATCAGCGTCTTTGGGGCGAGCGCCTTCGGCCGATCGAAGATCGATTTACCCTTGATCGACCAGTCGATGATTTCTCGCGCCGGCCGCCACGGCTTCGCCGTGTCGAAGAGGTCGGCGATCGCTGTGTCTCGACGGCGATGCGTCGGCATCGGCCAGCGAACCTTGCGACCATCCGATCGGGCCATAAGGATGAAGCGCTGGCGCGTCGTGGCGTCGCCGTAGTCCGCGGCGTTGAGCTTGCGCCATTCGGGCTCGAAGCCAAGGCGCTTCAGGGTCTCGATCCAGGCGTAAAAATACTCACCCTTACGCGACTTGATCGGTTTGCCTGTTTTTGGATCGACTGGTCCCCAGCCGACAAATTCCCAGACGTTTTCTATGATGATCCGCTTGACCCGAAGCTCGGTCAGCCAGGTGATAATGTGCCAGGGATCGCTGCGCTGCTGGTCGCTGGTCGGCTTGCCGCCGCGCGCAACCGAATGATGAGTACAGGTCGGCGATGCCATAAGCAGGTCGAGATACCCCTCAGGCACGAGGATATGCGGCCGGACCGTCGCGATGTCTTGCACGTAGTGCCGGGCTGCCGGATGATTGCGCTTGTGCGTCTCGATTGCGACCGGCCAGTGGTTGACGCAGACCAGTTCCATTTCCATACCAAGTTCGGCGAGCGCGTATTGACAGCCGGTAGATGACCCACCGGCACCGCAGAGAAGGTCGGCCACCAGGAGTTTGCGCCTCATGCCCGCGCCCTCCGGCCTGTCCCGTCATAGGTCGAGATCGCTTTCAGGAACGGCCGCTCCTCGAGCACCTCGCGTGGATTGCGCCAGGAGCGGCGGCCGGCGCGGCGCGCCTTGTCCTCCTGGCGGAAATCGGAAGCGAGCCGGTTGATCGCCTGGAAGACACCGAGCGCCTGCGCGGTCTCGCGGTCGAAACGGTGCGCCATGTAGAGGTCGTACATCTCGGCGCCGCGCGCCTTGCGCCGGTTGTTGAAAGCGGTGCGGCAGGTTACCGAGCAGAACTCACCCTTGCAGCGGTGTTCGGTCCCGCATTCGAGGCAGGCGTGTACACGGATGGTCATGACACGCCTCCAGCAGGGGAGGCGGCATGCCAGTGGCCATCCACCCACTCACGACCGTCGTGCAGCGTGTAGGTGACCGTTTCGGCCCGCTCGTCGGCATCAACCTGTTCGCCTGGTACGAGCGACGGCAGATAAAGGTGGTTCGGGCAACCGGCCTTCTGATCGGCGATCAGGCTGATGTCGCGGTCATGACGCTTGCAAATCCAGCCGCCACCGGGCGCCGGCTCCGAATGCAGGCAGGTCCGGCAGTTGCGCAGTGCGAAGTCGTTGCCGTGGCAGATGGAATAGGACGGGCAGTTGAATGCCCGGCAGAGGAAGTAGCCGGGATCGTCGCTGACCCGTGCCGGCGTTCGATCAGCGTCAAGGATGCGCTGCGCCTTTGCCATTATGGCGTTTGCCTGCGCGGCATCGTAGTGCACACGCTCGGCATAAAGCTCATCGCTGTCCTTGTGTTTGGCGAGGTAGAAGGCGCGGGTCAGCCCGGCGAGATGCATGTAGACCTGCATCTGAGCGACATGCTCCGGCTTGGCCGTGGCGACGCCATAGCGCTTCAACTGCGCGAATGACTTTTCGTTGTGGGTCTTGCATTCAAGCAGGTGTCGAACGACGGGAGCTTCGACGATGCCGGTCGCCTTGCCGTCGAGATGACCCTTGAAATGGCCATCGAGCGCCACGACTTCCCATTGTTCGCCAGTGGCGGGATCGACATCGGCGACGTCAGCGCCGGTCATCCGCAGCCATGCAACCATGCGCGCCTCTTCGGCATGGCCCGTATGGAATAGCCGCAGCTTGCGGCCGTCGAAGGTTTCCGGCAGGTGTGCCCACCGGAATCGATACCAGAGGTGTCGTTCACACTGGTGGCCGATCGACGAGGCCCGGATCACCATGTCGAAGTCGCGCGGTTCTGCAGCTTCAACTGCCGCCTCGATCGCGGCGATGGTCGGCGAGACGGTTTGCGGGAGAGCGACCATTATTCAGCCTCCCCGCAAGTGGGGCAGAAATAGCGCCCCCCCCCTGACGATCCAGCCGAACAGCCGCGCGAAGAAGTCGCGTCGCGAGCCGCCGAATGCGAGCTGTCGCGGACAGCGGTGGCAGGTGAGGATCATCACTCGACCTCGACCGGCTTGCCGTCTTTCAGCGAATACCAGGTATCCGCCTTGATGCCGTTGCGACCGACTATGCCGGACCAGACGTGCGCGATCTCTCCATCATCGTCGCGTTCGGCAAGGAAAAGCGCGCAGCGATCAGCGCCTCGCACCTTACCTACGGTGCCGATCGACATAGCCGCCGATCCCTTACCCGACGTAGACGAGGCGCCGTAGTCGCCGGTGTTGGACGAGGCGCCGCGAGCGCCGGTGTTGGACGAGGCGCCGTAGTCGCCGGTGTTGGACGAGGCGCCGTAGTCGCCGGTGTTGGACGAGGCGCCCTGGTAGCCGGTGTTGGACGAGGCGCCGCGAGCGCCGG
>QFCS01001078.1_pt1 | contig 48446 bp, 42 predicted proteins | sample 3576561 | NCBI WGS metagenome assembly QFCS01 | reverse complement strand
GACGTGATGCTGGTGCTGCTGATCATCTTTTTGATCACGATTCCGGTGGTGACGCAGACGGTGCCGGTGAAGCTGCCGAACGAGCGCAACCAGGCGCTGCAGACCAAGCCCGAGAACATCGTGATCGCGATCGACAAGGACGGGAACATGTACTGGAACGTCTCGCGCGTTGCAGACACGAACGCCTTGTTCGAGAAGCTGAAGGTGGAAGCGGTGAAGGTGCCGCAGCCGGAAGTTCACATTCGCGGCGATCAGACGAGTCGCTACCAGGCTGTTGGGCAAGTGATGGTGACTTGCCAGCGCGCGGGTATCGCGAAAGTCGGGTTCATTCTCGAACCGCCGCCGAGAGGCTAAGCAACAAGATTGTGCGAAGCACCGGGAGAGGGGCTGATCGGAAAGTGCGCTCACTTTTCAGACGAACCCTCTCTCCCCTTGCTCACGCAAGGGACTCTCTCCCGCAAGCGGGAGAGAGGACCAATCAAATCGAACGGAGCAATCCCAATGGGTATGAACGTAGGAAGCGGCGGTGGCTCCGGTGATCCGGAAGTCGTTGTCGACGTCAACACCACGCCGCTGATCGACGTGATGCTGGTGCTGCTGGTGATGCTGATCATCACGATCCCGATCCAGACGCACGCGGTGAAGCTGGACATGCCGCAGGCGAACAGCCCGCCGAGCGACGCCCCGCCGCCGCCGGCAGTGGACCTGGAGATCGACTTCGACGGCACGATCCTGTGGAACGGCTCGCCGATGGACCGCGGCACGCTCGAAGCGAACTTCCGTCGTGAAGGTCATGCCGATGCAGCGGCCCAGAGCGAGTTTCACATTCGTCCGAACAAGCTCGTGGAATACAAGTACGTTGCGGGTGTCCTGGCCAGCGCACAGCGCAACGGCGTGACCAAGATCGGCATCGTCGGCAACGAACAATTCATGTGAGCCTGATGACCATGAAAACGCACTCCAACCGTATTCGCCTGTCGGCTTTTGTATTCCTGCTGGCCGTCCAGGCGCCTTTTATCGGCTCGGCGTTCGCCGCCGAGAAGCAGAGCCTGCGCGCCGAAGTCGGCGCTCCGCTGCAGGAGGCGCAAAAAGCGCTGCAGGCCAAGGATTACAAGGGCGCGCTGGCCAAGATCAACGCGGCGGAAGCCGTCGGCAAGCTGACCTCGTACGAGTCGTACATCATCAACAGCCTCAAGGCTTCGGCCGCGCTCGGCGGTGGTGATTACAAGACCGCGCTGACGGCCTTCGAACAAGTGCTCGAATCGCCCGAGCTTCCGCCCGCCGAGAAGCTGCAGAAGTACGATGCCTATGTGAAGATCGCGTACGCCAGCAAGGACTACAACAAGACTGCCGAAGCCATCGAGAAGTACAAGGCCGCTGGCGGCAGCAACGCCGAAACGCTCGGCCTGTACGTTCAGAGCCTGTACCTTGCCGGCAAGTACAAGGAAGCCGGCGTCGAACTCGCGAGCCGGATCAAGTCGCTGGAGGCGGCGGGCAAGCGCCCGACCGATACGCAGCTGCAATTGCTCGCCTCGTGCGCGCTCAAGCAGAACGACATGGTTGCGTACACGGCGGCACTCGAAAAGATCGTCACCTATACGCCCAAGCCCGACTACTGGCTCGACCTGACGCTGCGCACGAGCAACAAACCGGGCTTCTCGCCGAATCTCACGCTCGACGTCTATCGCTTGCGCAAGCGCACCGAAACGCTGCAGAAGACCGGCGATTACATGGAGGCCGCGCAGCTCGCTCTGCAGGCCGGTTTCCCGGGCGAAGCGCAGGCTTTCGTCGATGAGGGCTATGCCAAGAAGCTGCTCGGAGAAGGCGCGGACGCTTCGCGTCACCAGCGCCTGAAGGATCTCGTCGCCAAGAAGCTCGCCGACGACAAGGCCACGCTCGCGGAAGGCGAGAAGGCCGCTGCCGCGCAGGCCACGGGCGATGCGCTCGTCGCGACGGGTTTCAATCTCGTCGCCTACGGTGATTTCGACAAGGGCATCGCGCTGATGGAGCAGGGCATCGCCAAGGGCGGGCTCAAATCAGCCGATCAGGCCAAGCTGCATCTGGGCTATGCTCAGTTGCTCGCGGGCAAGAAGACCGAAGCCAAGAAGACGCTTGCCGAAGTCAAGGCCACCGACGGCAGCGCCGACATGGCGCGCCTGTACACGCTGGCTGGCTGAAGAGGAGCGGTTTTCAAGAAAAACCTCTGAGTCGGTCGCTGCGTTTCCGCTCGCTACGCCGATCACCGCAGACTCAGAGGTTTTTGCCGGATGAAGATCATCGTCATGGGGGCGGGAGTCCTCGGTGTGACTTCCGCCTGGTATCTGTCCAAGGCGGGACACGAAGTCGTGGTGCTCGATCGCAATGCGGGCCCTGCGCGCGAAACCAGCTTCGGCAATGGTGGGCAGATATCCGTCAGCCATGCCGAACCCTGGGCCAACCCGAGCGCGCCGCTGAAGTTGCTGCGCTGGCTCGGCAAGGAAGATGCGCCCTTGCTGTTCCGGTTTCGAGCCGATCCGTCGCAATGGGCTTGGGGTTTGAAATTTCTGCGTGAATGCGGCGCCGCCAGGACACGGCGCAACATGGCGCAGCTGGTTCGACTGGGCACCTACAGTCGAGAAAGCCTGCAGGCGCTCAGAGCGGAAACCGGCCTCGAATACGAGCATCTCGAACGCGGCATCCTGCACTACTACACCGGTGCGAAGGAATTCGACGCAGCGCTCGCCGCGGCTCGCGTCATGCGCGAACTCGGTTGCGAGCGGCGCGTGATCGACAACGACGAGCTGCTGCGTATCGAGCCCGCCTTGGCACACATCCGCCCCAAGTTGGCCGGCGCGACCTACACGAGTGCGGACGAGTCCGGCGACGCGTATCTGTTCACCAATCGACTCGCTGCTTTGTGCGAACAGCGCGGTGTGCGATTTCGTTTCGGCGTCAGGCTGCAGCGCCTGCATCGGCAGGACGATCGACTGGTCGGCGTGGAATTGGCTGATGAGAACGGTGCTTACCAACTCGAACGGGCCGATGCCTACGTGCTCGCGCTCGGAAGCTTCAGTCCGCAGCTCGCGAAGACCGCCGGTGTTTCGCTCGACATCTATCCGGTGAAAGGCTATTCGCTGACCTTGCAGATCGCCGATCCGGCCAAGGCGCCGACGATCAGCCTCACAGACGAAGCGCACAAGATCGTTTTCAGCCGTTTCGGCGATCGCCTGCGCATCGCGGGAACCGCTGAATTCAACGGCTATTCGATGCAACTCAACGCGGTGCGCTGCAAGGCACTGCTGGATCGCACGCTCGAAGTTTTTCCAGGCGTCGCCGAGCCTGAAGATGCACGTTTTTGGACCGGGCTTCGCCCCGCGACACCGGGCAACGTGCCCTATGTTGGTCGCAGCGCGGTTCGCAATCTGTATCTCAACACCGGCCACGGAACGCTGGGTTGGACGCACGCCTGCGGCTCCGGGCGAGCCGTCGCGGAGATCGTCGACGGACGCGTGCCCGACTGCGATTTCGAGTTCATGGGCGTCGGACGAGGTTCGCAATCGGCGGTCGCGGCGACCTAGGGAAACACTCTTTCGCTCGCGGTCTGCTTCGGTAAGATCGTTTCATCGGACAGTTTCCGGTTTATGAGTAGGCGCCATGGATCTCAAGTGGTTGGAAGACTTCGTCAGCCTGGCCGAAACGCGCAGCTTTTCGCGTTCGGCCGAGGAACGTCACGTGACGCAGCCGGCATTCAGCCGGCGCATACAGGCGCTCGAAATGTGGCTCGGTGCGCCGCTGATCGATCGCACCACGTATCCGACGACACTGACCGAATCGGGCCGGCGTTTTCGCGAAACCGCCGAGGAGATCATCCAGCTGCTCGGCACCGCGCGAGCCGACCTGACCGCGGAGAATCGCACGCGTCGTCGCAGCGTGAGCATGGCCGCGTTGCACACGCTCGCGCTGACGTTCTTCCCGCGCTGGTTCGGCAAGATCGAAGAAGCGACGGGCTCGATCGGCAGCCGCCTGCTCGCCGACGATTTCCACAATTGTCTGCAGGCGATCGCCGAGAACGGTTACGACTTCCTGCTCACGTATCACCATCCCTGTGCGCCGGTTACGCTCGATCCGTCCAAGTTTCCATACCTGGTCGTCGGCACCGATGCGCTCGTCGCAGTGCGCAGTCCGCGCTTGCCGGAGGAGTCGTCGCTGTTTCTCGATTACGCGAGCAACTCCTTCCTCGGTCGCGTCGCCACGTATGCGCAAGCGATGTCCGGCCTGGAGTCCGCCATCGTGCACACGAGCGAGAACGCGATGGCCGAAGCGCTCAAGTTCATGGCGCTCGAAGGACATGGTGCGGCCTGGCTTCCGCGCAGTCTCGTCAAAGTCGAGCTCGAACGCGGAGAACTGGTGACTTTCGGCGCGGAAACTGCGTTGGAGATTCGGCTTTATCGCGCATTGGAGCGTCGTCGGGGGGCCGTCGATGCGGTGTGGAATGCTGCTTCCGCGCTGGTTGCCAAACCTATGTTCGAGGCGCATAACCCAGGCTGAGAAGGCATTGGACCCTCTCTTGGCTCGAGCGCATCGTAGCGAGCCGAATGAGGAGATTGCTGATGCTGGGCGTGTTGGGTGGAATGGGGCCGGCTGCAACGGTCGACTTCATGGAAAAAGTGATCGACTGCACGGGCGCCGATACCGATCAGGAAAACATCCCGATGATCGTCTGCTCGGCCAGCAACATTCCCGATCGCACCGCTTACATCCTCGGCAACGGTCCGGACCCGCTACCCGACATGATCGTTGCCGTGCGCCGCCTCGAAGTTGCCGGCGCGACACGCATCGCCATTCCGTGCAACACCGCACACTACTGGCATGCAGCGCTGCAGGCGGTCACGTCGCTGCCGATCCTGCATATCGTCGAAGTGGTCTGCGACGTGCTCGAGCGCGAGCCGAATGCGAAGGCGCGCGGCCCGATCGGCATACTCGCGACTCACGGCACGCTCGCGGCGGGAATCTATTCGCAGCATCTGGCGGAGCGGGGATTCAGCAGCCTGCAGCCGCAGGGCGACGATCAGCACGAAGTCATGCGCGCGATCGGCCTGGTCAAGGCGGGTTGCACGGCCGAGGCCATCGAGCCGCTGATGCGCCAGGCGCAGAAGCTGTGGGACCGTGGCTGCAGTGTGGTGGTGATGGCCTGCACCGAAATTCCGATCGCGCTCGCGCATCGTCCCGAGGTGGCGCAAGGCCGCCTGCTCGATGCCACCGACGAGCTCGCCAAAGCCTGCGTTGCGATCTACAAGTCGGCTTTGGGCGAGAATGAGCCCGATGTGGAGTCGGGCGCACCCGGCGCTCCGGTGCCCACGCTTCATGGCGCTTCGATCTACGGCGGTACGCTGCAGGCCTGACGGCGGGCTCACCATCGTCGGACGTTCGCAGCCAAGGCCCGCTACCATGCGGGCCTTGTGCCGTCCGGCCACCGGGAAACTCGAGGAGACCGAAGATGGAAATGCGAGCGCTCGGCCGCAGTGGCCTGCAAGTCGCGCCGCTGGTTTTCGGCGGCAACGTGTTCGGCTGGACTTGTGATCGCAAGACCAGCTTCGATCTGCTCGATGCTTTCGTCGATGCGGGCTTCAACGGCATCGACACCGCCGATTCGTATTCGTACTGGGTGCCCGGCAATCGCGGCGGCGAATCCGAAACCATCATCGGACAGTGGCTCAAGGCCCATCCGTCCAAGCGCGGCAAAGTGCTGCTGATGACCAAGGTCGGCATGAAGATGGGCGAGGGCTGTGTGGGCCTGTCCGCGCGCTGGATCGAGCGTGCGGTCGAAGATTCCTTGCGCAGGCTGCAGACCGACGTCATCGACCTGTACCAGTCGCACAAGCCCGATGCGGAAACGCCGCATGAAGAAACGCTCGCCGCTTACGACAAGCTGCTCAAGGCCGGCAAGATTCGCGCGATCGGAGCCTCCAACCTCGATGCGCAACAGCTGGTCGCCTCGCTCGATGCCGCTGCCAGGCACGGCCTGCCTCGCTACGAGACGCTGCAGCCCGAATACAACCTCTACGATCGCGCCAGGTTCGACGGGCCTTTGCGTGATCTCGTGATGCGCGAGCAGATCGGCGTGATCACCTTCTACAGCCTCGCTTCGGGCTTCCTGTCGGGCAAGTATCGCTCGCAGGCCGATCTCGCCAAAAGCCTGCGCGGGCCGCGTGTCGCTCACTATCTCGATGCTCGCGGCCACCGGATTCTGGCGGCGCTCGATGCGGTGGCGCAGTCGCAAGGATCGGTGCCGGCCGAAGTCGCGCTGGCCTGGATCATCCAGCGAGAAGGCGTGACGGCGCCGATCGCCAGCGCCACCGACTTGAGCCAGCTCGACAGCCTGATCCGCTCGGTCCGGCTGCGCCTGACGGCAGACCAGATCGCCGCGCTCGACGCCGCGAGCGCGCCCGCGACATGAAGCGTCGACAGTTCGCGCGCGGCCTGGCCTTGGCCGGCTTCGCACTGTCGCCGCTGGCCGGCCTGGCCGCGCAGCGTCCGGTGCAGGGCGACGGCGATGGCGAGGCTTTGTGGCGCGGCATCGAGGACGAGGTCGGTGGCCGCTTCGGCGTGGCCGTGCTCGACACCGGCAGCGGTCGCCTGGCCGGGCATCGGCTCGATGAGCGCTTTCCGATGTGCAGCACTTTCAAGTGGGTCGCGGCCGCGCTGGTATTGCAGCGTGTCGATGCGGGCCAGGAGCAGCTTCAACGTCGCATCCGCTTCGGGCGCGAGGTGTTGCTGTCCCACTCGCCGGTGACCGAGCAGCACGTACGCGGCGACGGCATGACGCTCGCGGAGCTTTGCGCCGCCACGATCAGCGTCAGCGACAACGCGGCGGGCAATCTGCTGCTCGACAGCTTCGGCGGCCCGGCCGCGCTGACGCGCTACGTGCGCGGCCTCGGCGATTCCGTGACACGCCTGGATCGCAACGAGCCGACGCTCAACGAATCCCTTCCGGGCGATCCGCGCGACACCACCAGCCCACGCGCGATGGCCGGCCTGCTGCGAACGCTGTTGCTCGGCGATGCGCTGTCGGCTGCGAGTCGCGCGCAGTTGCGCCGCTGGATGGAGGCGACCCAGACCAGCGACCGCCGGCTCCGCGCCCGCTTGCCCGCAGGCTGGCGCCTGGCCAGCAAGACCGGCACCGGTCCGCGCGGCAGTACCAACGACATCGGCGTCTACTGGCCGCCCGGCGCTCGACCTCCGCTGGTGGTGGCGGTCTACCAGACCGGCTCCGCCGCTCCGCTGTCCGCGCTCGAAGCGGCGATCGCTGGCGTGGCGGCGCGAGTCACGGGCACCTGATCGGCGGTTCGAGATCGTCCGCGGCCAACCGGCTAAGCTGTCGCGCAAAAGCGGAGCGCCGGGGAGAGCGATGCGAGCATACGAGACGACCAAGGCCGCGCTGGCGGTCCTGACCATGCTGTTCGGAGGCGCGGCGTACGCGGCCGAGCCCAGCGTCGCCGAGATCGAAAGCTGCATGCGAGCCAATGTGCCGGCCGCGATGCAGGTGCGCGAGTTCAGCCTGAACTCGATCGACAGGAATGGTGGCGAGCGCAAGCTGCAGGGCCGGCTGTTCGCCGCGCGCGAGAACGGCCAGTTGCGCAGCATGATGAAGATCGAGATGCCGCTCGACCTGCGTGGAGCCGCGTACCTGCTGCGCGAAGGCAAGCCCGGCGAGCAGGACGCGATGTACGTGTTCCTGCCGGCGCTCAACAAGACCCGGCGCATCGTCGGCGGGACACAGGATGCGCCCTTGTTCGGCACCGACATCTCGTATGCCGACATCAAGCAGATCCACAGCGCCTTCGTCGGCGGTGCGATCGAACTCGAGAAGACCGAGGCCTACGAAAAACGCGAGAGCGTCGTGCTGATGCTGACGCCCGACGCGCAGCAGCAATCGCAATTCAGCGGTATCCGCAGCTGGGTCGATCGACAAAGCTGCGTGCCGCTCAAGGTGGAGTTCATCGGCGAACAGCAGGTGCGCAAGCGCTACACGGTCAGGCCGGCCGATCTCAAGCAGGCCGGGCCGCATTGGTATGCGAGCAAGGCGCTGATGGAGGACATCGGCGGCGGAACGCGCACGCAGATCGAACTCTCGGGCGTGAAGAGTCTCGACTCGCTGGCGAACAACTACTTCAACCCGCGCAGCTTCCAGCTCGCGAACTAGAAGACAAACGCCTTGCTGGAGCGCATCGCCGAACGCATTGCACGCTGGCCTTGGGTGCCGCTGCTGCTCGTGGCCATCATCACGGTTTTCGCGGCGCTTTCGTGTTTCGACGAGCACGGTCGGCTGCGGCTCGGCATCGACCCGTCGACCGAGAAGCTGCTGCCGGCCGACGACACCGATCGCCTCAATTACGAGCATCTGCGGCAGACCTTCGGCGATACCGATGCGGTGCTGCTCGCGGTGCGCTTCGATCCGGTCTGGACGCCCGAGAACCTCGCGGCGATCGCGCGGCTCAGCGATGCCCTCAAGCGACTGGGTGGCGTCGCCTCGGTGTTCTCGATCGCAACGGCGCCGAATCTGCTCGCCACGGGCGAAGAGATCGAAGTGGGCAGCTTCACCGAACAGGCCGCGGCCGATCCGCGGAGTGTCGGAGCGCTCGAGCAGGCCTTGAAGGCCAACCCGATCTATCGCGGCAGCCTGGTCTCCGACGACGGGCGCTACGCCGCTTTCGTGATCTCGTTCGGTGGCGTCGACGAAACCCGCTTCCTGCATGAGCATTACGCCGATCGCATCCGACAGCTCGCGGCCGAGCAGACGCGCAGCGCCGAGATTCGGGTCACCGGCGCCCCGGTGATCCGCAGTGCCACGACCACCGCACTGATCGACACCCTGTCGTTCACCATCCCGACCATCTACGCATTGATCGTCGGCTTGCTGCTGTTCGCGTTCCGCTCGGTGCGCGCGACGCTCGCGGCGCTGGTCTGCGTGAGCACCGCGCTGGTGTGGACGCTCGCGAGCGCCGCCGCGCTCGGCATCCCGCTCAACGTCGTCACCGTGATAACGCCGCCGCTCGTGATCACGCTCGGTCTGGCCTACAACATTCACCTGCTGTCCGATTTTTTCGCCGAAGCCGCGCAGACGCCGGACGAGCGCCGCAAGCGCACGCAGCACGTGATGCGTGAACTCGCGGCCCCGCTGTTGCTTGCCACCGCGACGACGATCGCGGGCTTTCTGGCGCTGCTGTTCAACGCGCTGCCGGCGATCCAGCAGTTCGTCTGGCTGTCGGTGCTCGGCGTGGCGTATCTGTTCGTGCTGACGCTGTTCTTCATGCCGGCGATGCTCGCGGTGCTGCACTGCGGGCGTCGCGAGCATCGCCAGCTCGGTCAGCGGCTTGCGGAGCGCTTCGCTCCGATTCTCGCGCGCTTCGATACGCGCTGGCGCGGACGCATCATCCTGGTCGCGCTGATCATGGTGCCGTTCGACCTGTGGCTCGCCACCGGCATTCCGATCGGCACCGACTACGTCAAGGGCTTCGTCGCGAGCCATCCGGCGCGGCAGGATTACGAGGCGATCAACCGCATCTTCAACGGCGCGAATCTGGTGTCGGTGCATATCGACAGCCATCTCAACGATGCGCTGACGCAGCCCGAACTGCTGCACGCGATCGATGGCTTGCAGAGCTGGCTGCGCGAGCAGCCCGAAGTCGGGGCCGCGGTTTCGTACGTCGATCACGTCAAGCTCATCAATCAAAGCATGAGCGAAGGCGATGCGGCGGCCTATGCGATTCCCGACTCGGCCGCTGCGATCAAGCAGCTGCTGGTCTTCGGCGGAGGCGAGCAGATTCGCCGCTTCGTCGATCCGCGTTATCGCGAGGCACTGATCTCGGTTCGGCTCAACGTCAACGATTCGGCCGAGATCGCGCGCTTCGTCGAGCGCACCGAGCAGCGCCTGCGCGAGCTGCCGCCCGCGCTCGACGGCCAGCTGACCGGAAGCTCGGTGCTCGCGACGCGCACGGTCGAAGCGATCGGCAGCGGGCAATGGGTGTCGCTCGCGGCCGCGAGCTTCGTGATCTGGGCCTTGCTCGCCTTCATGTTCATGTCGCCTCGCGCCGGGCTCTGGGCCTTGCTGCCCAACCTGCTGCCGGTTGCGGTGTATTTCGGCCTGCTGCGGTTGCTGGATATTCCGCTGAACCCGACCAACAGCCTGATCGCGAGCATCGTGCTCGGCATCGCGGTCGACGACACCGTGCATTTTCTCGCGCGCTTCAACAGCCTGGCGCGCAGCCTCGGCAACGAGCGCAAGGCGATGGAGGCGGCGCTCGCGCATTCGCTGCGGCCGACTTCGCTCAACACGCTCGCACTGTGCGCGGGCCTGCTGATGTTCGCAGGCAGCGAGTTGCGCAGCCAGGTGCAGTTCGGCCTGCTCGCATCGTTCACGCTGTTCGTCGCCTGGGTGTCGGAGATCACGCTGACGCCGGCGCTGGCCACCAAGCTCAAGATCGTTACGCTCTGGGACGTTCTGCGAGTCGACCTCGGCCAGTCGCCGCAGCACACCATTCCGCTGCTGGCCGGGCTTTCGCTGCGGCAGGCGAGGGTATTCGCGCTCATTTCCAGGCTCGAGCGCCACAAGGCCGGCGCGACCGTGATCCGCCAGGGCGACCAGGCGCGCGACATGTACGTGATCGTCGACGGCGAGATCGAAGTCTGGATCGATCAGGCGAGCCAGAAAAAAGTCCTTGCCCGCTTGGGGCGAGGAACGGTGCTCGGAGAAGCGGGATACTTCGGCCAGCGGCGCACGGCCAATGTGCTGGCGGCGACGCCATTGCGCGTGCTGCGCTTCGACTCGCAGGATCTGGAACGCCTGCGCCGGCGTTATCCGCGTATCGCCGCCACCGTGTTCCGCAACCTGAACCGGGTCCAGGCCGAACGCCTCGCGCGCGCGACCGCGATGCTGCAGGACGGCGAGCCGCGGCCGAACCTAGAACCGAATTTGCCTACACCCACTTGAGGAGAGACGTACATGAGCACGAACGACAAGCCGTTGGCGGGAAAAACCTTGTTCATCACCGGCGGCAGCCGCGGCATCGGCCTGGCGATCGCCGAGCGCGCCGCGAAAGACGGCGCCAACGTGACGATCGCGGCCAAGACCGCCGAGGCGCATCCCAAGCTCGAAGGCACGATCCACACGGCCGTCGAGGCGATCGAGAAGGCCGGCGGCAAGGGCCTGGCCGTGCAGTGCGACATTCGCGACGAAGACCAGGTGCAGGCCGCGATCGCCAAGACCGTCGAGCGCTTCGGCGGCATCGACATTCTCGTCAACAACGCGAGCGCGATCTCGCTGACCGGCACGCTCGAAACCGACATGAAGAAGTACGACCTCATGAACGGCATCAACGCGCGTGGCACCTATCTGGTCGGGCGTGCCTGCATTCCGCATCTGAGGAAATCGGCCAACCCGCACATTCTCACGCTGTCTCCGCCGCTGGAGATGAAGACCAAGTGGTTCGCTCCGCATGTGGCGTACTCGATGGCCAAGTACGGCATGAGCCTGTGCACGCTCGGCTGGGCCGAGGAGTTTCGCCGTGACGGCATCGCCGCCAATTCGCTGTGGCCGCGCACGGCCATCGCCACCGCCGCGATCAACCTGATCGGCGGCGATGCGCTCATGAAGCAGTCGCGCACGCCCGAGATCATGGCCGACGCGGCGCACGTGATCCTGTCCAGGCCCAGCCGCGAATTCACGGGCAATTTCTGCATCGACGATCTGGTGCTGTTCGATGTCGGCGTGCGTGATTTCTCGCGCTATGCTGCGGTGCCGGGCAATACGAAGTTCATGGTCGACTTCTTCGTTCCCGACGATCTGCCCGAAGTCTGAAACAGAAAAACCGATGAGCCGCTGGCGTCCCCCGAACGAAAAATCCTCGCTGTACATCACGCCCGAAGGCTATGCGCGCCTGCGTGCCGAATACGAAGAGCTCTGGAGCCGGCGCCGGCCTGAAGTGGTCAAAGCCCTGGCCGCAGCGGCGGCCGAGGGCGATCGCTCCGAGAACGCCGAGTATCAGTACCGCAAGAAGGAACTGCGCGAGATCGACCGGCGCGTGCGCTACCTGCAGGTTCGGCTGCCGGATCTGAAAGTGGTCGAGCGCGTTCCCGACGAGACCTCGCGCGTGTTCTTCGGAGCGCGTGTCGAGGTCGCGGACGAAGCCGGCGACAGCCGGCACTATCGCGTCGTCGGGCCCGACGAGGTCGGGATAGCGCCGGGCGACATCAGCGTCGATTCGCCGCTCGCGCGAGCCTTGCTCGGCAAGGCCGAAGGCGATGTGTTCAAGGTGCTGCTGCCCGGCGGTGAATCCGAGATGGAGGTCGTGGCCGTAACGTATGGTCATGGCGGGCCATGATGGCGTAGCGGGCGCTAACTAAATTGCAGCTGAACCGAAACCCCGGGCAGCTTGGCGCTGTCAGATAATCGCCACATGGCACTTCCGCCACAGCGACGAAAAGCTTTCTCAGGAGTTCTCCATGCGTACCTTCTTCTCCGGCGCACTCACAACCAGCCTTGCCTTGGCGCTAGCGGCTTGCGCAACCGCGACGCCATATCAGCCGGTGGGCAAGAGCGGGAGCGGCTATGCCGAGCAGCGGCTCGAATCGAACCGCTACAAGATCACCTTCGCGGGCAATTCGATCACCCCGCGGCAGACGGTCGAGAACTACCTGCTGTACCGCTCGGCCGAGGTGACGCTGCAGAACGGCTACGACTACTTCGTGCTCGCCGACAACAACACCGATTCACAGACCAGCTATTCGCAGACCTTCGGCGGCGGTTTCGGCTCGTACTACTGGGGGCCCTGGGGCGGACCGGGTTGGGGCTGGGGAGGCAGCACGGGCACCTCGATTCCGCGTACGGAATACCAGGCCCAGGCCAACATTCTCGTGTTCAAGGGCGAGAAGCCGGCCAACGATCCCAAGGCGTTCAATGCGCACGAGGTCAAGGCCAATCTCGAGAGCGTGATCGTGAGGCCGCAGACCAAGGGCTGAGCGTGTTGCCATAAACCCCGGCTGCCTCAGGTAGCCGGGGTTTTATGTGTATGGGGTCAGCCGATGCTATGGCTTGACTGCAGAAAGACCTTGAGCTTTGCGCTGCTCGATCTCCAGAGCGTACTCGTGCGCCCGCTGGACGTAGCGGTGATCGGCTCCGAGCAGGGATTCGAGCCGTTCGCTCGCCTTGGACAGCAATGCTTGTGCCTCGGGGTACTGAGCCAGCATGGCCTGGCTGCGCGCCATCGCCAGATCGATGGCCCAGGGCAGGAAGTGCTCGTCGCCGAGCGCTCGATGGGCCAGTGCCGACATCGGTTTCTGCATTTCGAGCGCCTCGCTCCAGCGGCCGAGGTCTTGCAGGCTGCGGGCGATGTTGTGTGCGGTGGTCAGCGTTTCGCGGCGATCCTCGCCCAGCACCGCTTTCTGCGTCGTGTAGATCGCACGGTACAACACCAGCGCTGCATCGTGATCGCCCTTGTTCGCATACATCGTGGCCAGGTTGGCGCGCTGCTGCATGGCGTGGGAGTTCTGTTCACCGTAGCGCTCGACCAGCGCTTGGATGGCGAAGCTTTGCAGTTCGATGGCGCGGTCGAGCTGCCCCAAATGCTGCAGCGCGAGCGTCAGCTGGTTGATGGTGGCCAGCGTTTCCATGTGCGTCGGGCCATAGATGCGCTGCATATCGACGTAGAGCGGGGCGAGGATGGCCACGGCCTCCGCATCCTGGCCCTGCGTTGCCAGAGCGCCGCCCAGGTTGCGGCGAAGATTGGTGGTGTTGTTGGCGTAACGGCCTTTGACGCGCTCGAAGCGTGGCAAGGCTGCGCGGTAGACCTCGACGGCTTCCGGACGATTGAGTTCGCCGAGCAGATCGCCTCGAATGACGGTATAGCGCAGAGCGGCGTCAGAGTCGGGGTCGATATGGGCCAGCTCGGGCGCGAGCGCGTCGAGCTGGGCCAGGCCATCTTCGGCATGGCCTAGCACGCGTTCGAACTCGGCCAGGTAGACGCGGGTTTCGAAGGCGAGTTCAGGCATTTTCGCCCGTTCGACCTCGGCCAGCGCCTCGCGATAGAGCGCGCGGGATTCCTCGTAGCGATCGAGCTGCGACATCGCGTCGGCCAGTTGCACGTGGGCTTCCCACCGTGTTTTCAAGGCGTCCGCCGGAAGCAGCGTGAGCGCGCTGCGGAACTGCGTGATCGCTTGCTCGAACTGCGCCAGGCCAACGAACACCGTTCCCAAGGACATGCGCACGCGTGCTTCGAGCTGCGGTTGCTCCATGCCGGAGTCGATGCGTCGTGCCGCCGCTTCGACGACTTCGCGAACGCTGATGTCGCTGCGGTCGTTGCCGCGCGGATCGGCGGCTTCCAGCAGGTCGTGCTGCAGGAAATCGTTGACGGCTGCGGTCTCGGCCTGCGCGAGCCTGGCCTGATCGCGCGCCCGACGTGCATCGAGATAGAGCCATGTGCTCACGGCAAGGCCGATGGCCAGGATACCGACCGCTGCCATTTGCCAGCCGCGCCGGGCCTGGAGCCGATCGAGTTGCTGCTGCGCATACTCGGCCTGCACGCGAGCAGCTTCTTCGGCCGCCCTTTGAGCGCGTCGCTCGTCGAGTCCGCGCAGGCGCTGCGCCAGCGCGGCCGCATCGGCCAGCCGGTGCGCGGGATCGAGTTCGGCTGCGGCGGCGATGTCCTCGCGCAGCAGCGGGTCGGTGACATCGCGCTCCCAGCCCGGAGCGAGCGGGCGGCGAAGGTCGCCGACGATGAGCTGGAACAGCAGTACGCCGAGCGCATAGACATCGCTCTTGAGCGTGGCCGGCTGGCCGGTGACGACTTCGGGCGCCAGATACAGCAGCGAGCCGGAGCCGCTGCTGGCCTCGTCGTCGCTGCGCGTGAGCCCGAGGCGGGTGATCGACAGGCTTTGCAGGCGCGTGTCGTCGATCAGCAGGCCGCTGCCGAAATCGGCGAGCCGGACCTGCGGCTCGCTGCCGGCTTCGACGATCAGCAGGTTCTGCGGCTTGACGTCCTTGTGCAGCACGCCGACCGCGTGCGCGGCCGCGAGCGCTTCGGCGGCCTGGGCCACCAGATCGATGCGCGTCTCGACGGGTGCCTGCGCGTTGGTGGCGAGCCAGCGCTCCAGGCTGCCGCCCGAGCACCACTCGGTTTCGATGAAGTAGGGGGCTTCCTGCAGGTTCCAGTCGAGCACCGGCACCACCGCCGCCTGGTCGCCGAGGCTTTCGATCAGCAGGCGTTGCAGCGTGATCTCGCGCTTGAGCGTCGACAGGCCGATGCCGTCGCCGGCGAACTTGAATACCCGGCGTTCGCGCGTCTTGTCGTGCACGGCGAGCCAGGTTTCGTTGCGCCCTTCGCCGAGCCGCTCGACGAGCTGCCAGTTGGGACGCAGCGGCGGGTTCTGCCCGGCCTGCAGATGCAGCGTCGGCGCCGATTGCGTCTTCACCGGCGTCAGCCGCTCGACCGGCGCGTCGAAGCGATAGCCGTAGCCGTGAACCGTGCGGATCAGCGTCTGCGAGCTGTCGCCCAGCGCCTTGCGCAGCAGCGAAATAGCGCGAGCGAGCACCGATTCGCTGAGCACGCGGCCGGGCCAGACGGCCTCCATGAGCTCGTCCTTGGTCAGCACTTCGCCCGGATGGCGCACGAACTGGCGCAGCAGCTCCAGCGCCTTGGCCTCGAGCGGCACCACATCGCCGAGATGCAGGATCTCGAGGCGAAACTCGTCGAGCTCGCTGTCGCCGAAGCGCCAGCGGGCGGGCTGCAGATTCGGATTGGCGGGCGCCGGAGACGTCATGGCGATCGGCGGCGGCTTACTCGACCGGCAGCAGATCCTTGAGCGCGCGCCAGCCGCCATCGACATTGACGACCTTGTCGTAGCCCATGCGCTTGAGGTTGTCGGCCGCCAGCGCCGAGCGCGAGCCGCCACCGCAATACAGGTAGAGCGGGGTGCTGCGATCCGGATACTTGGTTTCGATGTCGCGCTCGATCACGCCCTTGCCGATGTGCTCGGCGCCCTTCAGATGGCCGGCGGCGAATTCGCTTTCCTCGCGCGTATCGATGAGCTTGGCGCCCGGCGTGGCCGCAAGTTCGGCCGCCAGTTCGGTGGGGCGGATTTCGCGAACTCGGCTGCGGGCCTCGGCGACGAGGTCGGAAAACTTGAGAGGGCTGCTCATCGGGTGATCCTTGGCGTGGGGGCGGGGCTGGAATTCTAGCGGCAGCCAACACTTGCATGCGTTTCTCGGCCGCTGCGTATGCGTTGACAAGCCTGGACAGCAATAAGAATCTTGCCCGATTGCAGAGCCCGACGCGCCGGAAGCATCACCGAAGAGCGCGACGAGGTGTGCGTCGAAGCGAGGAAGCGCAGTGTTGGCGAAACCCCGAGTGGCGGCTTGGTGCGGCGTTCTGGTGAGCTTGGCGATGGCCGCGCCGATGACGGCGGCCGGCGCCGATCCGGTCGGGCAGGCGATCAATGCGACGGTCGAGGCCAACCGCGGCGCCCGGGCCTCACAGTCGCGCATCGACGCGCTCGACGACCAGACCCGGCAGATGCTCGAACGCTATCGGGCCGCCACCTGGCAGTCGCAACAGCTCAAGGTCTACGCCGAGCAGCTCGAAGAACTCGCCAGCGGCCAGGAGGCCGAGCGCGATTCGCTGCAGCGCCAGCTCGCCGAAGTGGATCGCACCGAACGCGAGCTGCTGCCGCTGATGCTGCGCATGACGCAGGGGCTCGAATCCATCGTTGCCGAAGACTTGCCGTTTCTGCAGCAGGAGCGTCGCGATCGCATCGCCGGCATCAAGCGGCTGATGGCCGATCCGTCGGCGACCAACCCGGACAGGTTCAAGCGCATTCTCGAGGCCTACCAGATCGAGGCCGAATACGGCCGCACGCTCGGAGCCGAACGCACGCAGGTCGAGAACCGCTCGGTGGACGTGCTGCGCGTCGGCCGCACGGCGCTGTATTACCTGAGCATCGACGGCCGCGAGGCCGGCTGGTGGAACGCGGCGCAAAAGCGCTGGGACAGACTCGACGGCGGCGAGATCGCGCAGATTCGCCGTGGCCTGCGCATGGCGCGCGAAACGCTGGCGCCCGATCTGCTGCGTCTGCCGGTGCCGACGGCGGCGCTGCATGCGGGAGCCCGGCCATGAGCCTGCGCAACGCGATGTTCGCTTTCGCGCTGTGCGGCCTGGGCATCGGCTCCGCGCTCGCGCAGAACGCGGCTCCGGCTCCGGCTCCGCAGGCGGCTCGGCCGGCGCAAGGCCTCGATCGACTGCTCGACCAGATTCGCGAAGGCTCGCAGCAGATGTCCAAGACCAATCAGGAGCGCGAGGCGCGCTTCCTGCGCGACAAGAACCAGCAGGCGCAGCTACTCGCCGAAGCCGAGGGCGCGCGCAACGCGGCCGATGCGCGGGCCAAGCAGGCCAAGGCGCGCTACGACGGCGCGCAGGCCGGCATCGCCGCGCTCAAGCAGCAGTTGCAGGGTCGCGTCGGCGACAGCGCGCAGATTTTCTCGGCGGTGTCCGATGCGGCCGGCGCGCTCAAGGCGCAGGCGCAGGATTCGCTCGTGACGCCGCAGCTTCCGACACGCAGCGCCGAGCTCGACCAGCTCGCGCAGGCGCGCGAACTGCCCGGCGTCGATCAGATCGAGAAGCTGTGGTTTCTGTATGCGCAGGAGATTGCGGAGAACGGCAAGGTCGCGCGCTTCAAGGCGCAGGTGTTCGACGACGCTGGCCAACCGCAGCAGGCCGAAGTCACGCGCATCGGCGCGTTCACCGCCTTCGCGGACGGACGCTATCTGGCGATCGAACCGGGCACCGGCCAGCTCACCGCGCTGCCGCGCCAGCCGTCGGATTTCATCGGCTTGATCCGCAGCTTCGGCAAGGACGCGGATGATCAGACCCACGACATCCTCGTCGATCCTTCACGCGGCGCGCTGCTGCGCCTCGCGGCCGAGCGGCCTGCGCTGTCCGAGCGTATTCACCAGGCCGGAGCGGTCGGCTACGTGATCATCGCCATCGGCCTGGTCGGTGCGGCGCTCGCGATCCATCAGCTCGTCTATCTGCTGCTGGTCGGCCGGAAAGTCGGCGCGCAGCTGCGCGATCTGGGCAGGCCGCGCGACGACAATCCGCTCGGTCGCGTGCTCGGCTGCCTGCGCGGCGAATCGCCCGACAGCCTGCGCGCGCTCGACACCGAGGCGATCGAAACTCGACTGGCCGAAGCGGTGCTGCGCGAGACGCCCAAGCTCGAACGCTATCAGGCGCTGCTGCGCATGATCGTCGCGGCGGGCCCGCTGCTCGGCCTGCTCGGCACCGTGGTCGGCATGATCATGACCTTCCAGGTCATCACCGAACTCGGCTCTGGCGATCCCAAGGTGATGGCCGGCGGCATCTCGCACGCGATGGTGGCGACCGTGCTCGGCCTGCTGATCGCGATTCCGCTGCTGTTCGCGAACAGCTTCCTCGGCGCGCGTTCGCGCGTGCTCACGCAGATTCTCGACGAGCAGGCCGCCGGCATGCTCGCGCGTCAGCTCGAGGCGCGGCGCTCGCGCAATGCCGATGCTTGAGGCGCTGCTCGTTCCGTATCGCCAGTTCGACGAGTTCCTCGATCTCGGCGGCTGGGTGGTCGGCTGGATCGTGCTCTGCGCGCTGGTGATGTGGACGCTGGTGCTCGAACGCAGCTGGTTTCTGCTGCGCATTTATCCGCAGCTGCGCAACGACTGCGTGCGGGAGTGGCGTGAACGTGAGGAGCGTACTTCCTGGACCGCGCAGCGCATTCGCACCGCGATGGTGTCCGAGTTGCGGCTGGCGATGGAAAGCGGCCTGCCGATCATTCGCGTGATGGTGCCGATGAGTCCCCTGCTCGGCTTGCTCGGCACCGTCGTCGGCATGCTGCAGGTCTTCGATGCGATGACGGCCGCGCGCAGCGCCGATACGCGTGCGATGGCCGACGGCATTTCGCACGCGATGATCGCGACGATGGCCGGGCTCGTCGTGAGCCTGCTCGGCCTGTTCTGCGCGCACCTGCTCGGCTCGCGCGTGAAGCTCGAAACCGCGAAGCTCAACGATCTGCTGGATGCGGCGCCATGAAGTTGCGCAGACGCAGCGAGACGCACGAAGAGTCGGCGATGGACCTGGCGCCGATGCTGGACTTCGTCATGAACCTGCTGATCTTCTTCATCATCGCGGCGGCCTTCGTGCACGAATCCGGCATCCGCGTGAACCGGCCCGCGGCCAAGACCGCCAAGCCCGAAGACAAGGGCAGCATCTTCGTCGCGGTGTCGGCGAACAATGAAATCTGGATCGATCGCGAGCACGTCGACATCCGTCGGCTGCGCGGCGAGATCGAGCGCATGAAGCGCGAGCGACCGAAAGCCGCGGTCGTCGTCCAGGCCGATCGCGACGCGCGCGCCGGCGTGCTCGTCGAAGTGATGGATCAGGCGCGCCTGGCGGGTGTCGCGGACGTCGCGATCGCGGCGACTCCGCAGTGATGCGATCGTCGGGCGGCGCATGCTGATCGAACATCGCTTGCCGGCTTCGGTGCGCAGGCGCTGGCTCTGGTTGCCGCCGCTGGCACTCGCGCTGACCTGGCTGCTGTTTCTCGCGCTGTATCAGGCGATACGTACGGACGAAGTCGCGATCGAGCCGAGTACGCTGATCGACGCGGTGCGCGTGGTTCAGACCCAGCGCAGCGAAGCCACGCCGCAGCAGGCGATGCGCGCGCTCGAATCGCCGCCGCCACCGCCGCCTTCGGCCCCGCCATCGCTCGCAGGCGGTGCGATGCCGACGCTGTCGCTGCCGGCGATGGCGGTGTCGCCGATCGAAGTGGGCAACATCGCGGTGCCGCTCGGAACCACGATCGGCGGCGGGCCTGGCCTGGGCTCCGGAAGCTTCGGCGGCTTTGCGCGTGGCGGCGGAGGAGGCGGCGGTTCGGGCGGGGCGGGTGGCGGCAACTACAGCGGCGGTAAGTGGAAAGGCAAGCCGCTGGTTCCGATTTCGACCGCGCGTCCGCAGATGCCCGAGTGGGCCTGCAAGCAGAAGATCGCGGGTTGGGTCGAAGCGGTTTTCACGATCACCGCCAATGGGCACGTGCGCGACGTGAAGATCGCGGATGCCGATCCCAAGGGCGTCTACGAAGCCGCCGCGATCGAAAGCATTTCGAACTGGCTCTACGAACCCACGGGCGCGAACCTCGAAATTCGCCAGCGCGTGCCGATGGACCCGGCCGACTGCGCGTTCAACTGGCGCTGAGCGATGAGCTCGCTCGACAGAGTCGTCGCCTGCGTCGCCTTGCTGTGCGTTTGTATCGTCGCGAGTGCCGAGCAATACAAGAGTGAAGTGCGCGAGCTGCCGAGCAACGCGGCCGACTCCAAGCCGGTCGATACGCAAACGCTGCTCAAGCAGACCACCGATCCGTACGGCAAGGCGCTGCTGCTGCGCGACCTGGCCGCACAGGCCGCGCAGAAGAAGGACTACAAGCAGGCCGCGCAATTGCTCGAGCAGGCCATCGCGCAGAAGTCGCTGTCCGGCCCGGCCGAAACCGCCATGCGCCAGGATCTCGCGCAGCTGTACATGGCGACCGGCAACACCAAGCAGATGGTTCCGCAACTCGAAGCGCAGGTGAAAACCGGCAAGGCTTCGCCCGAAGCCTACGTCGCGCTCGGCGCGGCCTATGTCGAGCAGAAGCGCTACGCCGACGCGGTGCCGCTGCTCGAAAAAGGTGTGCGCGCGGTCAAGCAGCCCGATCCGAGCTGGAAGCAGGCGTTGCTCGCCGCGTATCTCGGCGCGGGCAAGGACAAGGAAGCCCTGCCGCTGCTCGAAGAGGCCGTGCGTCGCAGCCCGGCGCAGCGCGAGCTGTGGATTCAGCTCGCGGCCGTGAGCCTCAAGGCCGGCGACAAGGAAAAGGCGCAGGCCGTGCTCGAGCTCGCGAGCCGGCTCGGCCATTTGCGCGACGACAACGATCGCCTTCGCCTGGTCACGCTGACCGGGCAAATTGGTGCTCCTTTCGAAGCGGCTTCGCTGCTCAAGGGCTGGATCGCGGGCAGGCAACTGCCGGACAACGCCGAGAATCGCAAGCTGCTTGCGACGCTCTGGCTCGCGGCCCGCGAAAAGAAACTCGCGCTCGACGCGATCGACCAGGCGCTCGCGGTGGCGCCGAGCAGTGACTTGCTGCAACAGAAGGCGCAGCTGCACATGGAGCGCGAGGAATATCCGCAAGCGATCGCGGTGCTCGAGAAGCTCACGGCCGGCAACGCCAGGTCCGGATCGCTGTGGCTCACGCTCGGCATGGCGCGCTATCAGCAGGCCGATGTCGATGGCGCGCTCCTCGCGTTTCGCCAGGCCCAGGGATACACGCCGAATCGCAAGCTCGCCGACGAGTGGGTGAAGTATCTGGAATCGGGCAGGGCGCGCGAGCAGGCGATGATCGCGCTCGAGCTGACGCGGCAGCGCAAGCAGGAGGACTCGGTCGAAACGAGCGATCGGCTGCTCGGCGATTCGGTTGCGGTCGGCAATGCGGAAGGCGCGGCGGCGCCTGTCGCAGCGGCTACGCGCAGTAGTGGCGCGCTGACGCCGGTTGGCGCCCAGCGCGAGGGCAACGCGGCCGGCACGATTCCGGCCTGGACCGGCGGCATCCAGCGCTCGCAATGGCCGGCGGGTTTCGCAGCGGGCCAAAGGCTCAAGGATGTCTACGCTCAGGACAAGCCGCTGTTCACGATCACTGCCGCGAACGCGGCGCAATACGCGAACCAGCTGTCCGCCGGTCATCGGGCGTTGCTGCGCAGGAGCGGCTATGCGATGCCGGTGTATCCGTCGCGGCGCAGCGTCGCGTATCCGCAGGCGATCTACGAGGCGAGCCAGGCCAACATCGGCCGCGCCGCCTTGACCGGAACCGATTCGCTGCAAGGCGCCCGGTTGGGCGTGCCGTTCCCGAAGCCGGACAGCGGCGTGAAGATCATGTGGAACCATCGGACGCGCTATCGCGGTAACACGATGCAGGCGCAGAGCTCGCAAGCCGTGGTGCAGAAAGACGGCAGCGCGACCTGGCTCAAGCAGATGGAGCGCGTGCTGTATCGCTATGCCAACACCGATGATCCGATCGACCTGTCGCAACGCAATATCCTGCTGTATTACCTGAGCGCATTCGGACGCAGCCTCAACCGGCTCGACTTCGTCGCGCTCGTGCACGAGACCGCGAACGCCACGCAGAACGGTCGCAACGTCTGGGCGCTGCCGCTCGACATCGGCAAGCTGTTCCGCATTCCGCCAGTGGGCTACGACCAGCCGTTTCCGGGCTCGGAAGGCCTGTACTTCGTCGACATGGTCGACATGTACAACGGCGGTTTCGACCGCTATGTCTGGAAGCTGCAGGGCAAGCGCGAACTGTATGTGCCGTACAACAACTATCGCATCGGTGACGGACGCTTTCGCTATGCGCAGTTGGTCAAGCCGGGTTACCTGAATCCGGAAGCAACCCGCTACGAACTGCACCGGGTCTGGGTCATCGAGGCGACCGAGCGCGGCGGCAAGAAGCACAGCTTCGGCAAGCGCGTGTTCTACGTGGACGAAGACAGCTGGAACGTCGTGCTCGTCGAGAACTACGAGCACGACGATCAGACGCTATGGCGGTTTCAGGAAGGCCACTTGCTGGCCCTCTACGATTCACTGTCCGCGAATTGCGCGCCCGTGGTGACTTACGACTTCAAGGACGGGCGCTATTTCATCAATCGACTGACGGCGGAAGACGCACCGGCACAATTCAATGTGCCGATGCGAGAGCAGGATTTCACGCCGGACGCCGTGCGTACACGCTACAACCGTCGCTAGGCTTCCGAATACGCTGCTGCGCTCGGCATTTCGCGTGCGGGCGGTGCTCGGAATCCTCAGGTACTTACAGCACGCTGCGGTGTCTTCGCTCCGTCCTCACACGACCTGCCGTCGCTCACAGCGCTTATTCGAAAGCCTGGTTGCAGGCTTACTGTGCGCGCACCCATTCCTGCGTGCGGCCCAGCATCGAGACGCCCATGTAGCCGCGGACCTTGAGCTTCTGGCCGCCGGCCTCGGGCTCGAGCTTGGCGCCGTAGACCTTGCCCTTTTGCGGGTCGAGGATCTTGCCGTCGCCCCAGCCGTCGCCCGTTTTCTTGACGCCCCAGAGAATGGTCATGCCCTGGATCGGCTTGTCCTTGCGATCGCCTTCGCATTTCTCGCAGGTCGGATTCGGCTTCGACGGGTTGATCAGTTCGACGACACTGCCCTGCAGTTCGCCGTTGACCTCTTTGATCTCGACAACGGACTTGGGCTTGCCGGTTTCGTCGTCGATGGTCTGCCAGCGTCCGACCGGCGATTCGCCTGCCGCAAATACCGAACCCGCACCGAGCGCGAGCGCTGCGATGGCCGCGGCTTTGAGCGAACGACAAAACAGATGAGGCGAGGTCTTCATGGCGGTCTCCTCCGCAAGTTTTTCAATAGGTCAAGCGGGTCGGACCGTAGTCCCGACCGACTGAACGCTCCATGAGCTTCCCATCGCTGGGGCCAAGGCCGTTCCGAAGCCGTCACGGCCTCCACAGAGGGGGCATCGGTGCAGCCGATCAGTTCAAGTAGCCGGACAAGGTTTTCGAAAGCTCGGGAAGCAGCGTCTCGATCTCTTCATGGAGAGTGCCGCGCAGCTTGCGATAGGTCGATTTCGCCGCCTCGTTCGAACTTTCTGCCGCGCGCCCGTCGATCTTCCTCCTCAGCGCCTCGATGGCCTCATCGGCGTTCTTGCGCAGGAACAGGCTGAAGTCTCGATCGGAGGTTTGGCCGAAGCGCGCGTAGAGCGGTTCCAATGCCTCGATGAGATCAGGCAACAAGCGGTTGATCGCGCGAGGGATCAGATCCGGCCTGGTTGCCTTCAAGACCGCGAGTCCGGCCTTGAGCGCAAGACCGCGCAGGCTCCGCAAACTATTCAGATGATGTTCGACTATCCTCACGCAGTCTGCGGTCAGCGCTTCTTTCCGGTGCGGGGCCAGCAGAATCTCGGCAAGCGTGGACATATTTGCTCAGGGGCCTTGGTTGGATGGTCAAGAATAATGATGATGCCTCGTTGTTGCAGAGCAGCAAAAGGGGCCTGGATCGGCTCAAGACACGGCCGTTCGAACGCAATCTGGCACTGACCAAGCTCGGTTTCGGTGCCGGCAGCAAGATCGTCGCTCATGGCATCCGCAATATGTTCCGCGGCGAGATCGAGCGTGATGAAGCCAATCGCGGTTTTTACGAACGTCAGGCGCGCGTACTCGCCGACGAACTAGGGCAGCTCAAGGGCAGCGTGATGAAGGCTGGCCAGATGCTGTCTCTTTGGGGCCAGTATTTTCTGCCTGAGGAAGCGGTCGACGTGCTGGCGAGCCTGCAGGACGACACCGCGCCGGTGGCCTGGAAGTACATCGCCCCGGCCCTCGAGAAGGAACTCGGTCGCGCCAGGTTGCGTGAACTCGAAATCGACGAACAGCCGATCGCCGCCGCTTCGCTAGGGCAGGCGCATCGGGCACGCCGGAAGTCCGACGGCTTGGACGTTGTGGTCAAGGTGCAATACCCGGGCGTGGCCGATGCCATCGACAGCGATATCCGTACGCTGTCTCGACTGGTATTGATGTCCAAGCTCACGCCCAAGGGGCTGGACGTCAATCCGATCTTCGCGGAACTGCGCGAGATGCTGTATCAGGAGGTCGACTACAAGGCCGAGCGCCGCTATACGGAAGCCTTCTGTGCCAAGCTTGCGGACGACGATCGCTTCGTGGTGCCGAAGGTGATCGCCGAGTATTCGAGCGGTCGCATCTTGACCACCAGTTATGAGCGTGGCGTCAGTGCCCGCCACGCCTCGGTCGCGGCGTTATCGCAGCCGCGGCGCAACCGGCTCGGCAGCGCCTTCATGGAGCTGTTCCTGCTCGAATTCTTCGATTGGGGAATGGTGCAGACCGATCCGCATTTCGGCAATTATCGAATCCGCATCGACGAGCAGGGCGAGCGCGATCGCATCGTGCTGCTCGATTTCGGCGCTACCAAGCGCTTCGAGCGCAAGTTCATCGACTCCTACACCTGCATCGTTCGCGGCGCGCTCGAACGCAAGCCCGAGCTGATCGAGAAGGGTGCGCTGCGCATCGGGCTCATGCAGCCGAACTTTCCGCGTGCGGTGCACGAGGCTTTCGCCACCATGTGCGAGACCATCGTCGAGCCGTTCACCGATCCGTCCGAGGGCCGCGTCCCCGCGCAATTGTTGAATGAGACAGGGGACTATCGCTGGGGAGCCAGTGATCTGCCGATGCGAGTGACGCAGACTGGCGCCCGCAATGCCTTGTCCGTCTATTTCCGCGTGCCGCCGCGGGAGATCGTGTTTCTGCATCGTCGCCTCGCCGGCGTCTTCATCATGCTGGCCCAGCTGCGAGCCGAAATCTCCACGCGAGCCGCGCTGTCGAAGGCGATCGAAGGCCTGGGTAAGTGACGGCGTTTCGTGCGATTCAGTACGCATGGATGCGCTTGCGTCTGGTTGGTTTTTATGGTTTGCAGTCGGTTGGAAATTCGCTAGCATCGGCTCGTTTTTCAATTCAAAAATGACTTAGCGCTCACGCGCTCAAGTCCTGTCGAGGAGATGATCCATGAAACAGCGCATCGCGCTCACGCTCGGCGTCGCCTGTATGGCGTATGCCGCACTCGCATCAGCCAAAGTCGGTCCCGACGAGGCTGGCAAGCTCGGCAAGGACTTGACGCCGGTCGGCGCCGAAAAAGCCGGCAATTCCGATGGTTCGATTCCGGCCTGGGAGCCGGCTCCCAAGCACGGCAACCTGAGCGGCGAATTCCCGCATGATGAGAAGGTGGACGCCGAAAAGCCCAAGTTCACGATCAACAAGGGCAACCTCGCGCAGTACGAAGCGAAGCTCACCGAAGGTCACAAGTTCCTGCTGAAGACCTACGACAGCTACAAGATGAATGTCTACCCGACGCATCGTCATGTCGACTTCCCGGCCGAGATCAAGGACGCCACGGTCAAGAACGCGGGCACCTGCGAAATGATCGGCACCGACACGCTCGACAACTGCAAGCTGGGCTTCCCGTTCCCGATTCCGAAGACGGGCGCCGAGCCGGTGTGGAACCACAAGCTCAAGTTCCGCGGCGACTACGCCAAGCGCTACAACAACCAGATGATCGTGCAGCGCGACGGCCAGTTCGTGCTGACCAAGATCATCGAGGATGCCGCGTTCTACTACGGCTCGCCGAGCAAGCAGGTTCCGCTGACCAAGGATTCCGGCGAGTTCCTGCGCTATCTGTCGCGCACGATCGCGCCGCCGCGTCTGGCCGGCACCTTCATTCTCGTGCACGAGAAGGCCGGCACCGGTGAAGCCGGTCGTGCGGCCTGGCTCTACACGCCGGCGCTCAAGCGCATCCGCCGCGCGCCCACGGTCTGCTGCGACAACCCGTACGAAGGCACCGACGGCCACCAGTTCTACGACCAGGTGGACATGTTCAACGGCTCGCTCGAGCGCTACAACTGGAAGCTCGTCGGCAAGAAGGAAATCTACATCCCGTACGACAGCAACAAGATCGCGGGCAACACCGTCAAGTACAAGGACCTCGTGCGTCCGAAGCACCTGAACCAGGATCTGCCGCGTTACGAGCTGCACCGCGTCTGGGTGGTCGAAGCCAACATCAAGCAGGGCACCAGCCACACCTTCGGCAAGCGCGTGATGTATCTCGACGAAGACAGCTGGAACATCGTCGCCGAGGACGACTACGACAACCGTGGCCAGCTCATGCAGTTCCACGAAGGCCACCTGGTGGTTGCGTACAACATCCAGGCCGCTTCGACGGTTCCGGAAGTGATCTATCACTTCAACTCGGGCCGTTACTTCATCACCGCCGCGTTCAACGAAGACAAGCCGTACGACCTCTCGGTCAAGTACAACGACGACTACTTCAACGCGAGCTCCGTGCAGAAGATGACGACCAAGTAAGTCGGCATCACCGTCTCAAACTCAGCCGCCGGGTTTCGCTCCCGGCGGCTTTTTCATGCCAGAGCAATGAACTTCAGTATCGAATTGCAGTACCCCGCCGCAGCCGAAACGGTGATGAAGATGATCGTCGACAGGCACTACTTCGAGCGCAAGTATCAGGCGCTGGAAGTCGCTGATTTCGAGATTACGGATGACCGGCTTTCTGCCGATGCTTTCAGCATCGATTTTCGCTTTCGTGCAGCCGGGGCGACGAATATTCCGGAGTTCGCGAGAAAATTCGTCGGCGATGCGATTCGCGTGAAGCAGACCGAGCGCTGGCGGATCGCGCAGCGCAGGGGTGCGATCGAAATCGATATCGCCGGCGCGCCCGTGAGCGTTCAAGCAGATATGCACCTGCTGGCGAAAGGCGCAGACCAGTCGACGCTCAAGCTCGACTGGACGATCCGCTGCGGTGTTCCGCTGCTCGGCGGCAAGGTCGAGAAGCTCGTCGCCGAAGACGTGCGTCGACGCGCCGAAGCCGACGGCGCGGTCTCCGCCAGGCTCGTGGGCGACTACGCATGATCGAGCGGCTGCTCAAGCCGAATCGCATCAAAGTCGCGCGCGACCTGTCGAGCGTGACGACGCGCGATCCGGCATTCGAAGTCGATCCGGCCTCGGTGCAGATGAGCGAGGCGCAGGTCGGTCTGATCTGGCGACGCATCGAGCAGCTGTATCAAGGCGGTTTGCAGCCTGCGATTTCATTCGTGCTTCGCCGACAGGGGCGCATTGTCATGCGCCGGAGCATCGGCCATGCGGCACTCGGCACGCGTGGGCCGCGAGCCGCTGCACTGTGTACCCCGGAGACACCGATCTGTCTGTTCTCCGCATCCAAGGCCGTGACCGCGATGCTGGTGCACAAGCTTGCCGAACAGAGGCATATCGGCCTCGACGATCGTATCGAGCGCTACATCCCGGAATATGGCGTCGAGGGCAAGGGGAGCACGACGGTGCGGCATCTGCTCGCGCATCGGGCCGGCATTCCGCGCGTGAAGCCGGGCACCGATCCGTCGATCCTGTTCGACTGGAAGGCAGTCGTGAAAATGCTCTGCGCCGCCAAGCCGATCAACACGGAAGGCGAGGTGCAGTCCTATCACGCGATCACCGGCGGCTTCATTCTCGGCGAGCTCGTGCAGCGCGTTTCGGGGCTGTCTTTGCAGGACTTCCTGGCCGAGTACATCAGCAAGCCGCTGGGGCTCGACGTCTTCCATTACGGCCTGCCTGAGTCGAAGCGCTGCGATGTGGCGATCAACTACCTCACGGGTCCACGACCGTGGTTTCCGCTGACGACCTACGTGCAGCAGATTCTCGGTGCCTCGTTCGAGCGCGTGGTGGACGTTTCGAATTCGCCCGAGTTTCTATCGGCGGTGATTCCGGCCGGCAATCTGTATGCGACAGCCGATGGCATCGGCGTTTTCTTCGAGATGATGCTGAGCGGCGGGCATTGGAACGGCAAGCAGATCTTCAAACCCGAGACGATCGCCGAAGCCGTGCGTCCGGCCGGGCCGATTCACGTCGATCGCACCTTGTTCGTGCCGGTGCGTTTCAGCGCTGGCATGGTGCTCGGCGAATGGCCTTTCGGTTTGTACGGGCGTGATTGCCGCAGTGCTTATGGCCACCTCGGCTTTCTGACGACGATCTGCTGGGCCGATCCGGCACGCGATATCTCGGTGGCGTTTCTGAACACCGGAAAATCGATTTCGACGGATCAGCTGCGTCCCCTGGCTCGTGTGCTAGGCACCATCAGTCGGGTTTGCACGCCGCTCGCGCACTCGCGACGCGTCGTTGATTGACACCACGCGACGTTCGGCCGTCTCGATGTCGGCGATGCCGAGCGCCCGCTCGAGTTCATCGAGCGCTTCTCCGGCGTAGATCGCCAGCTTCTGCACGCGCGGCAGCGCATCGCGGCAGGCCGTGAAGCTCAGCGTGAAGCTCTCCGCGTAACCGAGTGCGGTGATGTTCAAGGCCTGGCCGCGGAACAGCACCGACAGCGGGAAGATCCCTTCGAGCTCGGCGCCGTCGAAATACAGCTTGTTGCGCGCGGCCGGCACGTTCGAGATCAGCACGTTGAACAATGGCGGCAGGCTTCCCGAGAGTCCGCTGACCTTCGCGAGCGTGAGCGGCGCCATCAGCAGCAGGCTGTACTGCGCGAGCGCGGTCGGCGACAGCTGCTGTATGTGGCGCTTGCCCGCCTGCGTCGAGACATTGATTGCGTGGAGGCGTTCGACAGGGTCGGCGATCTGGGTTTCGAGATCGGTCAGCAGGCCGCACAGCGAGTTGCCGCCCACCTGATTGCGGCGCGGACGCAAGGCGATTGGCACGAGCGAGACCAGCGACGAGCGCGGCAGCGCATCGAGCTCGGACAGGTAGCGGCGCAAGGCTCCGCCGCAGACCGCGAGCAGCACATCGTTGGTCGTTGTGTGGGTTTGCTCGGCGATGCGCTTGAGCCGGCTCAGTTTGAGTGCCTGCGTCGCAAAGCGCCGCTGTCCACCGATACGTCCGTTGAGCAGGCTGGAAGGCGCCTTGAGCAGGGCAGGCAGGCTGCCGTTGGGATACTCCAGGCGCGCACGCACGAGGCTGCGATATACCTCGGGAACTGCACGCAATTGCGCGCGCAGCCCGGTCAGACGTTGCTGGGCGGCAGCGAACGGTCCCGGAGCCGGTGGACGCACGCTGGTTGGCAGCGGCATCGCCCACGGCGGCGGTTGGTTGAGCGCATCTGGCTTTTCGGAGAGCCAGCTCTTGATGAGCTTGAGTCCGCCGAGGCCGTCGACCGCAGCGTGGTGGCCCTTGAGGTAGATTGCGAAACGATTGTGTTCGAGCCCTTCGATGATGTGGCATTCCCAGGGCGGCCGGCTCAGGTCCAGCGGGTGCGAATGCAGCCGCGAGATCAGCACGCCGAGTTCGCGCTGGCCGCCCGGCTTGGGTAAGGCCGAATGGCGCAGGTGATAGTCGAGATCGACGTGCTGATCGGTTTCCCAGTACGGCGCAATCGCCGCGAGCGGTCCCTGCGCCAGCACGTGGTTGAACGGCGATCGGCTGACCGGATAACTGCGCAGCCGGGCGACGAGCTGGCTCAGATACTGACGCCCGATCTTCGGTGGCAGGCGAAACGTCAGTAACGCGCCGACATGCATCGGCGTGTCGGGCGATTCCATCTTCAGAAAGCAGGTGTCGATCAGGCTCAGCCTCTTCATCATGATCCTTGCGTCGTGTGGCCGCAGTCACGTCGGCTGCGTACGGTTGAGCATCAGGTCGTAGGGAAGCCTAACGGCTGAGGGCGGCTTGCGATAGTCGGGCCTATCGCTCGATTCAGCTGCCCGCTGCGGGCATCAGGCGCTTGAGCATTTCGTGCGCGGGCCAATACAGCAGCAGCGGCCAGCCGACCAGCGTGAACAGAAGCCAGACCCAGGCCGGCATCCAGGTTTGAGCGGCATCGTCCGAGAGTCCATGGACGTAATTGATGTTCACGGGCTCGATGCCGCGCGTGGGCGAGGGCGGTGGCATGAAGAAGTAGCAGATCAGCAGCAGCGCGCTCGCAATGGTCGTCCAAAGCAGCAGAGCGCGGACGTCGTAGCCCGTGCGGCTCAGCAGGTACAGTAAAAACAGCGGTAACCAGCCATGGAACAGCGAAAGGCCGCGCAGGCCGAGCGAGCGCTTGGAGTCGAACATGTAGTCGGTCATGCCCGAGAGCCGCCCCCCCACAGCCCCGACCGCAAAGTCGAGCAGCCAGAAAGTTTGCGGTAGCAGGATGCCGACGGTCGCGATCGACAGCAGCAGCGCGCTTTCGGTCCAGATGCCGACCAGGGTCAGCAGCAGCGCCACGTCGCAGAAATAGAGAAAATTGCGAGGTCCGTACTGGCGCAGATAGATCGGCACGAGCACGGCCATGAAGGTCGTGTAGGCCAGCTTCCAGGGCAGCGGGACGAGTGCGGGGGTCGCGGTTTCCATGAGGCTCCGGCAGCGTGCCGAACGCAGTTCGACGAAACGGCGTTTATATCAGCCTTACCTCGATCCGGTTTTGTGAAGCGATCGATCGCTGGCACGGCCCGTGCAATTGCGGCAGCGGACGGAGACGTTCGCACATTCATGCAACAGGAGTTGGATTTTGGAAGACAACAACACGCAAGACCCCGACGTGATTCGCGAGGGAAGCCTGCTGTTTCCGGTCGTGGGATTCGGGCTCGCACCGGTGCAGAACGGCATCGGCGTGCTCAAGCTGCGTTACTTCGAATCACCGGGCCAAGCGGTGCCGAGCGAGACGCCTGCGTACTCATTGAACATCAGCACGCTGCGCCGCATGGGCGAACAGTTCCTGGTAATGGCCGGCTATCTCGAAGCCGCACAGGAAAAGCTCGCTGAAAAGGCGCAGAAGGCGGAGTGACGAAAAGCCTTCGGGCAACAAAAAAGCGAAGCCAGGTGGACCGGTTTCGCTTTGCTTGTCCGGCTGAACCGGAAACATCAAGCCATTCGAAGATGGCGTCCCCACGGGGATTCGAACCCCGGTTACCTCCGTGAAAGGGAGGTGTCCTAGGCCTCTAGACGATGGGGACTTAGGAACGAAAATTTGGTGGAGCTAGTCGGGATCGAACCGACGACCTCCTGCATGCCATGCAGGCGCTCTCCCAGCTGAGCTATAGCCCCGTTTCAACGTGTTGCCCGTTGCAGCGGGCGCGCAGTATAGGCGGAACAAAATTGGCAAACAAGCATTTTTTTCAAATCGATGATGGTGCGGTGCAAGTGGATAAAGCCTGCCCGAAGCGAGGCTTACATCGGCTGGTTTGTCTCGTCGAAAGGGGCCTCGTGCTTTAATCGCCAGACCCACTTTCAGGAGGCCGTCATGCACGACGCCCATCGCTTCATCACGCACACCGTCACCAACCAGCCTCCGCCTCTGCAGGACTACAACGCCTTCGAGCTCGACACCGCGCTGAAGTCCGCGGTGCTGCGCGAGGCGGGCGACTGGGGCGCGACGGACTTGCAGATTTACGGCGGGATCGCGGGCGGTGAGCTGCTCGAGCTCGGTTTCGCAGCCAACGAAAACAAGCCCAGACTCCGGACTTTCGATCGCTACGGCCACCGCATCGACGAAGTCGAATTTCATCCGTCCTATCACCGGACGATGTCGCTCGCGATGCAACATGGTGTGCATAGCTACGCTTGGCGCAATCGGCGTCCCGGAGCGCAGGTGGTGCGATCGGCGCTGGCCTATCTGCACTATCAGGCCGAGGCGGGCACCAGCTGTCCGCTGACGATGACCTATGCGGCCGTGCCCGCCTTGCAGCACACGCCGGTGCTCGCCGCGCAATGGCTGCCGCGCATCACTTCACCACAGTACGACGCGCGCGTGCTGCCGGCCGATCGGAAGGGCGGCTGCACCATCGGCATGGGCATGACCGAAAAGCAGGGCGGTTCCGACGTGCGCGCCAACACGACGCGTGCGGTCTCGCGTGGCGATCACTACGAGATCGTCGGCCACAAATGGTTCTTCTCGGCGCCGATGTGCGACGCCTGGCTCGTGCTAGCGCAGGCCGAGGGGGGGCTGAGCTGCTTTCTGATGCCCAAGCTGCTCGCAGACGGCACGCGCAACGCGATCCGCATTCAGCGGCTCAAGGACAAGCTCGGTGATTGGAGCAATGCGTCGAGCGAAGTGGAATTCCACGGCGCCCAGGCTTGGCTCGTCGGGGCCGAGGGCCGCGGTGTGGCGACGATTCTCGAAATGGTCGCGCTGACCCGGCTCGACTGCATGACCGGCTCGGCCGGGCTCATGCGCCAGGCGCTCGTGCAGGCCATTCACCATTCGCGGCATCGCACGGCGTTCGGGCGACTGCTCGTCGATCAGCCGCTGATGCAGAACGTGCTGGCCGACATGGCGCTCGAGGTCGAGGCCGCGGCCTCGCTCGCGATGCGCACCGCCCGCGCGGTCGACGAGCAGGACACCGCGCTCGCGCGCATCCTCACCGCGGTCGGCAAATACTGGAACTGCAAGCGCGCTCCGGCGCTCGTCAACGAGGCGCAGGAATGTCTCGGCGGTGCGGGCTACGTGGAGGAATCGATCCTCCCTCGGCTTTATCGGCAGGCGCCACTCAATTCGATCTGGGAAGGTAGCGGCAACGTGCAGTGTCTCGACGTGCTGCGCGCGTTTTCGCGCGAGCCGGTTTCGCGCGAGGCGGTGTTCGCGGAACTCGGTTCGGCCCGTGGAGCGAACCGCGCGTACGACCGCGAGTTGTCCGCGCTCGCGGCGCTGCTCGGCGACGCCCAGCTGGTCGAATCTCAGTCGCGAGCGCTCGTCGAGCGCATGGCGCTGATGCTCCAGGCGGCCATTTTGATTCGGGCTGGCGACGCGACGGTGTCGGATGCCTTCGTCGCGAGTCGGCTCGATGGCGGTCGCGGCCAGGCGTTCGGAACGTTGGCGGCCGATCTGCCGCTACGTGGGCTGATCGATCGCGCCTGGTGCGGCTAGGGGCAACTCACCACGACCGACTCACCACAATGTAAGGACGCGCGCCTTCGCGTGTCTGCGCGACTTCGACACGAATGCCGTACAGCTCGCTGAGTCGTTCGGCGGTCAGCACATCGGCAGGCGGGCCGCTCGCGATCAGCTCCCCCGAGCGCAGCAGACTCACCCGATCGGCGAAGGCCATGGCCTGATTCGGGTCGTGCAGCACGGCGAGCACTCCGCCGCCGCGGTCGGCGAAGGCGCGCGCCTGCGACAGACAGTCGTACTGATGCGCGAGGTCGAGGCTGGCGGTGGGTTCGTCCAGCAACAAATAGGCTGGCGGGCCGGGCCGATCGTTCCAGATTTGCGCGAGCACGCGGGCAAACTGCACCCGCGCTCGCTCGCCGCCCGACAGTGTCGGATAGCGCCGCTCGGCGAGGTGGCTCACGCCAGCGGCGCGCAAGGTTTGGTCGATGATGCGGTTTTCTTCGTCCAGCCCGGTCGATGCGCTCGCGAGCCGGCCAAGCTGCACGACCTCGCGCGTGGTGAAACCGAAGCGCAGGTTTTCCTGCTGAGGCAACACCGCCCGGCGTGCCGCCAACTTGGCGATGGGCCAGTCCGACAGCGGGCGATCGTCGAGGCTGACGCAGCCAGTGCTGGGGCGCAGGTCGCCACAAAGCAGTTGCAGCAGAGTCGACTTGCCCGCTCCATTGGCGCCGAGCACCGCATGGACTTCGCCCGGACGCAACTCCATTGACAGCCGGGCGAGCCGGCGCTGTCGGTGTTGCCCCAGACTGATGTCGATTGCCCGGAGCATTTACCAGGACTCGACGCGGTTACGGTGCCGCATCAGCAGAATCAGGAAGAACGGAGCGCCGAGCACGGCCGTCAGGATGCCGACCGGCAGTTCCTGCGGGGCGAAGCTCGTGCGGGCGATGACGTCCGCAGTCGCGAGCAGCGCCGCCCCGCAGAGTGCGCTGGCCGGCAGCACCGTCCGATGGTCCGGCCCCGCCCACAGGCGGATCCAATGCGGGGCGAGCAGTCCGACGAAGCCGATCAACCCGCTCAGGGCGACGCAGCAGGCGACGGCGAGCACGACGCCGGCAAGCACCCGACGCTTGAGGCGTTCGACGTCGATGCCCAGGTGGCGCGCTTCGGCTTCGCCGAGCTGCAGCGCATTGAGTGCATGTGCCTGGCGCGGGAGCCAGAGCAGCAGGGCGATCAGAATCGGGGCGATCAGTGCTATCTCGCGCCAGCCGGACTTGGCCAGCGAGCCGAACATCCAGAAGCTGATGTTGCGCAGGGCGCTCGGATCGGCGATCGACACGATAAAACCGATTCCCGCCGCGAACAGCGCGTTCGCCGCCAAGCCGGCCAGCAGCAGGGTAGTGACGCGCGTGTGGCCGTCGGATCGGGCCAGGCCGGAGGCGAGCGCGGCGCTCAGCAGTCCGCCAGCGAAAGCGGCGAGCGGAATCGACACGATCCGCATGGATTCGGGCGCCTGCCGCCCGAGCAGGATCGCAAGCGCGGCTCCGAAAGCGGCCCCGCTGGCGACGCCGATCAGGCCGGGATCGGCCAGCGGATTGCGAAACAGACCCTGCATCGCCGCGCCCGATTGCGCCAGGCTCGCACCGACCAGCAGGGCGAGGACGACGCGCGGAAGCCGCAATTGCAGGACGGTGCCGATCTCGAACGCCCCGGGCGGCGGGTCGAGACCCACCCCGATCGCGGGGATCAGACTGCCAATGACCCGGGACAAGGCGATGGAACTGCTGCCCAGGCAGAGCCCCAGCATGGCTGCCGCGACGACGGCGACTGCCAGCAGGAACATCAGCGCCAGGCGCGATCGGAGGCGGGAAGGTGCGGACATGGCCGCCTATTGTGTCATCCCGAGCGCTGCACTCGGGCCGATGCGAGGAACTACTTTCCTATTTGTTCAGGATGAGTTTGTCGTTTCGAGTCAGGCGCAGGCGGTACTCCTGCCCCTGATGTTCGATGATCAACTCGTGCGTGCCACGGAACAGATCCTGGCTCTTGAGGCGGGGCTGCACGGAGGTGCGGATGACCGGGCTGCGACGCGGCATGCTGAGGGTGGCTTCCATCGGTGACTCCTGCGTAGTGGGTGCGTTTAATGATAATCATTATCAATAACGCGTCAATGGGATTCGGCGATCGGGTGACGAACGGTTGCACGCCGACGCGGGTCTGCCGAACGGGCAGTCTGCGTACGCACTGATATACTTCCGGGCTCGGTCGCGTAGGCGAGAGTGGCGGAATTGGTAGACGCCCGGGATTTAGGTTCCCGTGCCGCAAGGCGTGCGAGTTCGAGTCTCGCCTTTCGCACCATCACCTTCGGGTGAGACCGACCGATCAAGAGTGCCGCTTGGCGGCGCTCCCATACAAACCACTACACACCAATAAGAGTCATCTTCAATGGAAGTCCAACTCGAAACCCCGGGCGGCCTGCTCCGCCAGCTGAAGGTCCGCATTCCCGCCGAGAACGTCACCAAGGCGGTCGAACAGCGCCTCAGGCAGCTCTCCAGCCGTGCCAAGGTGCCGGGTTTCCGTCCGGGCAAGGCTCCGCAGAAGGTGATCGAACAGCAGTACGGCGCCTCGGCCCGTCTCGACGCGGTCAGCGATCTCGTGCAGAAGAGCTATCCGGAAGCCCTCGGCAAGGCCGGCGTGAACCCGGCCGGCATGCCGAAGATCGACATCACCGCCGAAGCGCCGGGCCAGCCGCTCGAATACACCGCCAGCTTCGAGGTGTATCCGGAAATTGCGCTGCAGGGCCTGGACTCGTTCAAGATCGAAAAGCCGTCCGTGCTGATCCAGGATTCGGACATCGATAAACTCATCGAGAACCTGCGCAAGGGCCGTCGTAGCTTCGAAGCCGTGTCGCGCGCCGTGGCTTCGGGTGACTCGGTGAGCATCGATTTCGAAGGCAAGCTCGATGGCGTGCCGTTCGACGGCGGCAAGGGCGAAAAAGTGGAATTCGAAGTCGGTGCCGGCCAGTTTCTGCCGGACCTCGAGAACGGCATCGTCGGCCACTCGGCCGGCGAAACCTTCGACGTCTCGGTGAGCTTCCCCGAGGACTATCGCGCCGAGAATCTCAAGGGCAAGACGGCGGTGTTCACGGTGACCGTGCACGAGGTCAAGGAAGCCAAGCTGCCAGCCCTCGACGACGCCGATTTCCTGACCGCTCACAATGTCGATTCCGCTGCGACCCTGCGCGACAAGGCCAGATCGGCGCTCGAAGGCGAGCGCGACAAGGCGATTCGCAACCGCCTGAAGTCGCAGGCGCTCGAGCAACTGCTCGCGCAGAACCCGATCGAAGTGCCGACCGCACTGATCGAGCAGGAAATTCCGCGCCTGCGCGAAGATGCCGCCAGCCGCATGAACCTGCGCAACGTGCCGCCCGAAAAGCGTGACGAACTGCTGCCGAACTCGCTCTTCGAGCAGACCGCGCGTCGCCGCGTGGCCCTGGGCCTGCTGATCGGCGAAGTGATCAAGGCGCAGAACATCCAGCTCGACGCCGCCCGCGTCGACAAGGCGCTCGACGAACTCGCCGCCGATTACGAGCAGCCCGAAGAGGTCAAGCAGTATTACCGTAGCAATGGCCAGATGATGCAGAGCCTGCGCGCGGTTTCGCTCGAAGACCAGGTGGTCGAGGCACTACTCGCCAGCACTACGCCGATCGAGCAACCGATGAGCCTGGAACAGCTCTTGAATCCCCAGGCGCAGGCCTGATTTCCATCAAGACCCGTTCCCAATAAACGCTCCTACATTCAGTCGAGGATCAATGACCGACATTCGCGCCCGTGCTACCGGACTCGTCCCGATGGTGGTCGAACAGACCGCCCGTGGCGAGCGCGCCTACGACATCTACTCCCGGCTGCTCAAGGAGCGGATCATTTTCATCGTCGGCCCGATCGACGATTACATGGCGAACATCGTGGTCGCGCAGATGCTGTTCCTGGAATCGGAGAATCCCGACAAGGACATTCATCTGTATATCAATTCTCCGGGTGGCATCATTACCGCAGGTCTGTCGATCTACGACACCATGAAGTTCATCAAGCCGGATGTGGCGACGATGTGCATCGGCCAGGCGGCCAGTATGGGCGCCTTCCTGCTCTCCGCCGGAACCAAGGGTAAGCGTTATTCTCTGCCGCACTCGCGGATCATGATTCACCAGCCATCGGGCGGCGCTCAAGGAACGGCTGCAGATGTCGAAATACAGGCCAAGGAAATCCTGTACTTGCGTGAGCGCCTGAACAAGTTGATGGCTGACCATACCGGACAGCCTATAGAGCGTATCGCCAAGGACGTAGAGCGCGATTACTTCATGAGTGCCGAGGCGGCCAGGGACTACGGAATGATCGACCGCATTCTGGAAACCCGGTTACCCTCAGTTACATAGGCGTTTTTTGATCATTTTGCGCTCGCGCAAGTGCGTGTTATATGTAGGTCGACCCGGTCCTGGGCCCGTTGCCCAGGCTGGAATGAGGAAAGATAGATGAGTGGAGATTTGCGCGGAGGCTCCCACAACGGTCGGGTTCTGTACTGCTCTTTCTGTGGCAAGAGCGAGCACGAAGTCCGGAAGTTGATTGCGGGTCCGTCCGTCTACATCTGCGACGAGTGCGTCGACCTTTGCAATGACATCATTCGCGAAGAAGTCCACGCCAAGCCGCAAACCAAGGGTTTGCCGAAGCCGCAGGAGATCCGTGCGGTTCTCGATGAGTACGTGATTGGCCAGGAACAGGCCAAGAAAGTGCTGTCCGTCGCGGTCTACAACCATTACAAGCGGCTGTCGACCAAGGGTTCGCAGGACGGCGTCGAACTCGCCAAATCGAACATTCTGCTGATCGGGCCGACCGGTTCGGGCAAGACGCTGCTGGCCGAAACGCTGGCCCGCCTGCTCGACGTGCCGTTCGCGATCGCCGACGCCACCACGCTGACCGAGGCTGGTTACGTGGGCGAGGACGTCGAAAACATCATCCAGCGTCTGCTGCAGAAGTGCGATTACGACATCGAAAAGGCACAGCGCGGCATCGTCTATATCGATGAAATCGACAAGATCGCCCGCAAGAGCGAGAACCCGTCGATCACGCGCGACGTCTCGGGCGAGGGTGTGCAGCAGGCCCTGCTCAAGCTGATCGAAGGCACCATCGCGCAGGTTCCGCCGCAGGGCGGTCGCAAGCATCCGCAGCAGGAGTTCCTGCAGGTCAACACGGCCGGCATCCTGTTCATTTGCGGGGGTGCGTTTGCGGGTCTGGAGCGCGTGATCCAGCAGCGTACCGAGCGCACCGGCATCGGCTTCTCGGCCGACGTCAAATCGCAGAAGGACACGGCTCAGCTCAACAAGATGTTCTCGTCGATGGAGCCGGATGACCTCATCCGCTTCGGCCTGATTCCGGAATTCGTCGGCCGCCTGCCGGTCGCCGCCATTCTCGAAGAACTCGACGAGGCCGCGCTGATGTCGATTCTCAAGGAGCCAAAGAACGCGCTGGTCAAGCAGTACGCCAAGCTGTTCCAGATGGAGGGCTGCCAGCTCGAACTTCGTGAAGACGCGCTGCGTGCTGTCGCCCGCAAGGCCAAGGAGCGTCGTACCGGCGCCCGTGGTCTGCGCACCATTCTCGAAAACATCCTGCTCGACGTCATGTACGACTTGCCGTCGATGCAGAACGTCTCCAAGGTGGTCGTTGACGAAGCGGTGGTGAAGGGTGAAGCCAAGCCGTTCATCGTCTACGAGAACGCCGAGAAGCGCGAAGTCAAGAACAGCGCCTGAGCGTGCCCTGCCGTTGCTCGAATTGAACGCCCCGCTCGATGCGGGGCGTTTTCGTTGGTGCCGATGAATCGGTGGGTGCATCGGAATAACTTGAAACCACCGTGCCGACCCTCATCTGCAATAATCAGGCATCAACGCCGCCAACGAGAGTGCTAAGTGGAAGCGACCCAAGACCGTCAAGCGCCTGTTCTTCCTCTGCGTGATGTGGTGGTCTATCCCCACATGGCGATACCGCTGTTCGTCGGCCGAGAGAAATCCATTCGCGCGCTCTCCGCCGCCATGCAGAACGACAAACGCATTCTGCTTGTCGCCCAGCGCACCGCGGATACGGATGATCCGAGCGCCAACGACATCTATCGCGTCGGTACGCTCGCGAGCATTCTGCAGATGCTCAAGCTGCCCGACGGCACCGTGAAGGTCCTCGTCGAGGGTGTGCAACGCGCGCAGATCCTGAATCTCGACATGGACGGCAACTACGCGGTTGCCGATTGCAAGCCGCTGCCGGTCGACGAGGTGCCCGCTGCGGGCCGCGAAGTCGATGCACTCGTACGTTCGACGCTGGCGCAGTTCGAGCAGTACATCAAGCTCAACAAGAAAGTGCCGGCCGAATTGCTGCCATCGCTCGCGAGCATGGATGCACCGGGCCGCCTGGCAGACACCATCGCTGCGCATCTGAATCTCAAGCTCGAAGACAAGCAGCAGGTTCTCGAGATCGACGATCCGCATGCGCGACTCGAACATGTGTTCTCGCAACTCGAAAGCGAAATCGACGTGCTGCAGATCGAAAAGAAGATCCGCGGCCGGGTGAAATCGCAGATGGAGAAGAATCAGCGCGAGTACTACCTCAACGAGCAGATGAAGGCGATTCAGAAAGAGCTCGGTGAAGGCGAGGACGCGCCAAACGAGCAAGAGGAATACGCGCGCAAGATCGAAAAGAGCGGCATGCCCAAGGAAGCCAAGGCCAAGGCCAAGGCGGAATTGAACAAGCTCAAGATGATGCCGCCGATGTCGGCCGAAGCCACCGTCGTCCGCAACTATCTCGATCACCTGACCACGGTACCGTGGAAGAAGGCGACCAAGACGCGCATCGATCTGAAGGTCGCACAGGACAAGCTCGACGAAGACCACCACGGGCTCGAGAAAGTCAAAGAGCGCATCCTCGAATATCTCGCCGTGCAGAGCCGCGTGAAAAAGCTGCGCGGCCCGATCCTGTGCCTGGTCGGTCCGCCTGGCGTCGGCAAGACCAGCCTCGGGCGCTCGATTGCCGAAGCCGTGAATCGCAAGTTCGTGCGCATGTCGCTCGGCGGCGTGCGTGACGAGGCCGAGATCCGCGGCCACCGACGTACCTACATCGGCGCGATGCCCGGCAAGATCGTGCAGAACCTGACGAAAGTGGGGGTGAAGAACCCGCTGTTCCTACTCGATGAAATCGACAAGATGAGCATGGATTTTCGCGGCGATCCGTCGGCCGCGCTGCTCGAAGTGCTCGATCCGGAGCAGAATTCCACGTTCAACGATCATTATCTCGACGTCGACCTCGATCTGTCGGACGTGATGTTCGTGGCCACCGCGAATACGCTGAACATTCCGGGTCCGTTGCTCGATCGCATGGAAGTCATTCGCCTGTCGGGTTACACCGAAGACGAAAAGCTCAATATCGCCAAGCAGTATCTGATTCCGAAGCAGCTCAAGAACAACGGGCTCAAGGCCGAAGGCGAACTCGAAATCAGCGATGCGGCGATTCGCGCTTTGATTCGTCATTACACGCGCGAAGCCGGCGTGCGTAATCTCGAGCGTGAGATCAGCAAGGTCGCGCGCAAAGTCGTGAAGGAAGTGCTGCTCAAACCGACCGACAAGGCGCTCAAGGTCACCGACAAGAACCTCGACAAGTATCTTGGTGTACAGAAATTCCGCTATGGCCGCGCTGAAGAGAAGAACCAGATCGGCCAGGTCACCGGACTTGCCTGGACCGAGGTTGGCGGCGAACTGTTGTCGATCGAAGCTGCGCTTTCGCCGGGCAAGGGCAAGCTCACACAGACGGGTTCGCTCGGCAACGTCATGCAGGAGTCCATCCAGGCGGCGTTGACTGTCGTGCGTTCACGCGCCCGCGGGCTTGGCATCGACCCCAGCTTCCATCAATCGAACGACATTCATGTGCATGTGCCCGAAGGTGCGACGCCCAAGGATGGCCCGAGCGCTGGCGTCGCGATGTGCACGGCAATGGTTTCGGCGCTGACCGGCATTCCGGTTCGAGCCGATGTCGCGATGACGGGCGAAATCACCTTGCGTGGCGAAGTACTGCCGATCGGTGGTCTCAAAGAAAAGCTGCTCGCGGCTCAGCGCGGCGGTATTCGCACCGTGGTGATCCCGCACGAGAACGTGAAGGATCTCGCGGACATTCCTCCGAACATCAAGAAAGAGCTCAAGATAGAACCGGTCCGTTGGATCGAAGACGTACTCAAGATTGCGCTCGAAAGCATGCCGGAGCCCAAGTCGGCCGAGACGCCGTCGCCTGTTCCTGCTTCGCAGAACGATCTCGTCAGGCCGCACTGACGGTATCGGGGCTTTTAGGCCAGCGAAAGTTCAGTGCGTAAAAGACCGCGTTCCGGGCAGGTGTTTTCCTAGCCCGCAACGCGGTTTTCTTTATTGACGCTCAACTCAGGCGCTTGCTATAAAAACGACCGTCCTTCCTCGCGCACAACTCACATTACATCGCTGCTAGGGCATCCAGGCTGGCTTGATGTCGGGCGATATTGCGCGTGGCGTGGTTCTTACATCGCCAGAGTCGACACCACCGTTCGTGTTGGCCAGCAGCGGCATCATTTCCCAGGGATTTTCAGATGAACAAGGCAGAACTCATTCAGGCCGTCGCCGACAAGGCCGATTTGTCGAAAGCAGACGCAACGCGTGCGCTTGATGCTATGATTCTCGTCATCGGCAAAGCGCTCAAGAAGAAGGATAAAGTGGCGCTTGTCGGGTTTGGTACCTTTCAGGTTCGTGAGCGAGCGGCTCGCGTTGGTCGGAATCCCAAGACCGGTGCAGCGCTCAAGATCAAAGCCAGCAAAACGCCTTCATTTAAAGCTGGCAAAGCTCTGAAAGATGCTATAAAGTAGCGGACTCGGTGGGGCGATTCGGTTAGCGCGAAAATCTTCTCCGGCGTCACCTGACGGGTGCTTAGCTCAGCTGGTAGAGCGTCGCCCTTACAAGGCGAATGTCGGCGGTTCGAGCCCGTCAGCACCCACCAAAAAATAGTGGAGCGGTAGTTCAGTTGGTTAGAATATCGGCCTGTCACGCCGAGGGTCGCGGGTTCGAGTCCCGTCCGCTCCGCCACTTGTTGCAACAGATGGGGCACCTCAAGAGGGTGCCTTATTTGTTTGTGCCGCAGAAAAATTGGCGGCAATACTTCTTATAACTCCGCCAGCAAACTCATCATCGGAAGACCTCCATGCTGCAGTCCATTCGCGATCGCCTGTCCGGTCCCATCGTCTGGTTTGTGATCGGTCTGATCTGTATTCCGTTCGCGTTCTGGGGAGTTGAATCGTTTCGGGGGGGCGGGTCCGATCCGGCGGTGGCGAAAGTCGGCGACAAGGAGATCACCCAAGCCGAATTCCGTCAGGGCTACGAGCAACGCTATCAGCAGCTCGTTTCGCTGATGGGCGAGAACTTCCGTCCCGAGATGATCGACCAGGCACGCTTCCGCCAGAACGTCATCAACGACATGGTGCAGGAATCGCTCATGCGCCAGTACACGCAGGCCGAAGGCTATCGTGCGACCGATGCAGCGGTGTTCGATTACCTGAGCAGCGTGCCGGCGTTCCAGGAGAACGGAAAATTCTCAGCCCAGCTTTATCGCGATCTGCTCGCTCGACGCGGCATGAATCCGCAGACCTTCGAATCGCAGCTCAGAAGCTCGCTGGTGATCGATCAGCTGCGTGAAACCATCGTCGATTCTGCTTTCGTGAGCAGCGAAGAAGCCGCGCTGGCCTATCGCCTCGAGGCGCAGCAGCGTGACGTCAGCGTGGCCTTGTTCTCGGTCGAAAAGCTCAAGGCTGCCGCGCAAGTGACCGATGCGCAGGTTTCGGAGCATTACCAAGCGAACAAGTCGCGTTACACGGCACCCGAGCGCCTCAAGCTGTCGTATGTCGACCTCGATGTTTCGCAGTTGCCGAAGGCCGAGAACCCTGGCGCCGACGTGCTCAAGACGCTCTACGACGCCGAGAAGGACAGCCGCTTCGCGAGCCCTGAGGAGCGTAAGGCGCGTCACATTCTCGTGAACTTCGGGGCCGACAAATCCGAAGCCAAGAAGAAGATCGAGAAGTTCGCCGAACAGATCAAGGGGGGCGCCGATTTCGCCACGCTCGCGAAGGAGAACTCCGACGATACTGGTTCCAAGGCGGCGGGTGGCGACCTGGGCTGGGTGCGCCGCGGCGTGATGGTCGGCAAGTTCGAAGAAGCCTTGTTCGGACTCAAGCAGGGACAGGTCAGCGACCCCGTCGAAACCGAATTCGGCTGGCATCTGATCCAGCTCGAAGAGCTCAAGGCACCGGCGATTCGTCCGTTCGAGGACGCCGAAGTGCAGGCCGAACTGCTCGATGTCTATCAGCAGCGCGATCTGCAGAAGCGCTTCCAGGAAAAGTCCGAGAAGCTCGGCGAACTCGCGTTCGAGAACCCCACTTCGCTCGATGCGGTCGCCAAGGCGCTCGATCTCAAAGTGCAGACGACCGATTGGTTCACGCGCGAAGGCGGTGCCGGCATTCTCGCGGACGATGGCGTCAAGCAGGCCGCTTTCTCGACGGAAGTCCTGACCGACAACGAGAACAGCAAGCCCTTGCCGCTTGGTCAGGAGCGCGTCGTGGTGATTCGCAAGGCCGAATACGAGGCACCGCGCGAGCGCAAGCTCGAGGAAGTGGCCGAGACGATCAAGGATGAAATCAAACTCGAAACCGCCAAGACACAAGTCGCGTCGAAAGCGGACGAGCTGATCAAGGCGCTGCAGACCGGCCTGACGCTGCAGGCCGCGGCCGATGCTGCCGGTGCCAGCGTCGCGTACACCGGCACGGTCAAGCGCACCGATGCGCAGCCCGATCGCGCCACGCTCGATGCCGCTTTCCGTCTGCCGCGTCCGGCCGACGGCAAGACCAGCACGGGCAAGGCGGTGCTCGCCAATGGCGACGTGAGCGTGGTCGTTCTCAGCAAGGTCACGGAGCCATCGGCCGCCGATGCCTCTGCCGCCAGCAGCGAGCGTTCGCGCCTGCGCGAGCAGGTCGCCGGCGCCGAGTTCGGCTCCATGCGCAAGGCGCTCGAGAAGGAGATCAAGGTCGAGATCAAGCAGACCGAGGTCGACGAGGCTGCGACGGAAGGCGAGGGCGTCGCGCCGTAAGGGCGCCATGCGACTGCCCGCCCTCCACTGGCAGATCGTCATCGCCCTGGCCCTCGCGGCCGGGGCCGGTTTCTGGTTCGGCGATGTCGCGGGCTTCATCACGTTCTGCGACTTCGTCGGCAAGTTTTTTCTCAACGGACTGAAGCTGCTCGTGGTTCCGCTGGTGCTTTCGGCGATGATCGCCGGCATCGGTGCGATCACCCAAACCAAGGCGCTGGGCCGCTACGGCCTCGTCACGCTGGGCTTCTACGTCGGCACCGGATTCATCGCGATCCTGACCGGCCTGCTGATGGTCAACCTGCTGCAGCCCGGCATCATCGGCGGCAAACCCGCGGGGCCATTGCTCGGGCTCGACTCCGATGTCGGCGACGTGATGTCGACGGTCCAAGGCAAGGGCGCCGGCGATCTGCTCGACGTGCTGCTGCGGCTCGTTCCGGAGAACCTGTTCGCCGCCGCCGCGGCCGGCGACATGCTCGGGCTCGTGCTGTTCGGCTTTCTGTTCGGCTATTTCGTTTCGCGATTGCCATCGGGGCTGCACAAGACGCAGCGCGAATTCTGGCAAGGTCTCTACGAGATCATGATCAGCATCGCCAACGTGATCATGCGATTGGCTCCGCTCGGCGTGTTCGGTCTGGTTGCGCCGATCATCGCCAAAACCGGTTGGAGTGCGTTCAAACCCCTGGCCTGGTTCTGCGTCGCGGTACTCGGTGCGCTGACGATTCACGTCACCGTGACCTTGCCGCTGGTGCTGCGCTTCGTGGCGCGCGTTTCGCCGATCAAGCACTTCCGTACGATGGGGCCGGCGATGCTGACCGCGTTCTCGACGAGTTCTTCGGCCGCAAGCCTGCCGGTGACCATCGATCGACTCGAAAAACACGGCGGTGTGTCTCAACGCATCACCGGCTTCGTGCTGCCGATCGGGGCGAACGTCAACACCGACGGCACCGCGCTCTACGAGTGCGCGGCCGCGATGTTCATCGCCCAGGCCTACGGTTTGCCGCTCGATCTGCCGACGCAGTTCATCATCGTACTGGCGGCCTTGCTGACCTCGGTCGGCGTGGCCGGCATTCCGTCGGCGAGCCTGGTCGCGATCGCGCTGATTCTGGGCTCGATCGGCCTGCCTTTAGAAGGCGTCGGCCTGGTGCTTGCGGTCGATCGCATCCTCGACATGTGCCGAACCGCCGTGAACGTATTCGGTGATTCTTGCGCGACCGTGGTCGTGGCCCGGCTCAACGGCGAAGGTGGCGTGCATGGGGAACCGGCCTTGGGTTCTTCACTGAAATAAAAGCCATGAAAAAGCCCGCGGTCGACGCGGGCTTTTTCATGGCTCAGGTCGAACTACTCGATCACATTGGCGATCGGCGTCACCGGATCGACGTCGGCCTCGTAGTCGACGCCCGCGATGTCGAAGCCGAACAGGCGCAGGAATTCCTGACGATACGAGGCGAAGTCCGTCAGCGTGTTGATGTTGTCGTTCTCGACGAGGTTCCAGGTCTTCTCGATCTCGTCCTGCACGGCCGGTTCGAGTTCCTTGTAATCGGTGCGGATGCGGCCTTCTTCGTCGAGACGCGGCGTGGCGCCGTAGAGATTGTCCTTGTAGAGCTCGACGAGTTGCTCGATACAGCCCTCGTGCGTGCCGTTGGCCTTCATGATCTTGAACAGCATCGCCAGATACAGTGGCATCACCGGAATCGCCGAGCTGGCCTGCGTCACCACGGCCTTGAGCACGGCGACACGCGCGTCGCCGCCGCTGGCGCCGAGCTTGGCGCGAATGTCGAGCACCTTCTTGTCGAGATCCTTCTTGGCGGCGCCGATGGTGCCGTTCCAGTAGATCGCGCGCGTGACCTTCTCGCCCAGATAAGTGAAGGCGGTGGTCTTGGCGCCCGGAGCCAGCACGCCCGCGGCGTCGAGCGCGTCGATCCACATCTGCCAGTCTTCGCCGCCCATGACCGCGACGGTGTTGTCGATCTCGGCCTGCGTGGCCGGCTCGAGCGTGATCTCCTTGATGATCACCTTGTCGGTGTCGAGTCCGCGCTGCGTGAGCGACTGGCCGATCGGCTTGAGCGTGGAGCTGAACACTTCGCCGGTCTTGGGATGCTTGCGGCGTGGAGAGGCCAGGCTGTAGACGACCAGGTCGACCTGCCCGAGATCCTGCCTGATGACCTCGATGGTCTTCTGCTTGATCTCGTCGGAGAACGCGTCGCCGTTGATGCTCTTGGCGTAGAGGCCCTTGCCTTCGGCGAACTTGTGGAATGCCGCCGAATTGTACCAGCCGGCGGTGCCGGTCTTGCCTTCCTCACCCGGCTTTTCGAAGAACACGCCGAGCGTCGCCGCGCCGTAGCCGAAGGCCGCGGTGATGCGGGCGGCGAGGCCGTAGCCGGTCGAGGCGCCGATCACGAGCACTTTCTTGGGGCCGGCGCCGAACGCGCCCTGGGCCTGCACGTACTCGATCTGCTGCTTCACATTGGCTTCGCAGCCGGCCGGGTGAGCGGTCACGCACATGAAGCCACGGATACGGGGTTTGATGATCATCGGAACGGAATGTCAGTTGGGGATCGGCCCCCCATGATACGGGGGCCGATGCGCAGGCCCAATACGCCGGGCGATGAGACCGAATCGAGCCGCTTCCCGATTGCTAGGCCGGGAAGAAGGTCAGCGGATAGTTCGGATAAGTGAAGGCGGGGACATTCTTGGCCCCGAAGTTCAGCAGCATGACGCGCTGCACGATCTTGTTCTCGAGCTCGGGATCGCCGAGTTCGGACGAGACGATGTTGCAGGCCGTGACCGCGCCGCTCGGGGCGATCGTCAGGCTCAGGATCACCTTGCCGCGCAGGTTCGGATTGTCGCGCACGGCGCGCGTGTAGAGCGCGTAGAACGCCGACTTGTTGCGATCGAAGGTCAGCTGGATCTCTTCGAGCGTGCGTGCCGCAAGCGCCTTGTCGCCGCTCTGGCCGGCCTTGCTGCGTTCCGGGCCCGCGCCGATCGGGCTTTCGACCGTCGTCGTGCGGCGCTGGCCTAGGCCGGCGCCCGACTGCGAGCGGCGGGTTTCGCCCGTGCCGGCGCCCGAAATGCCGCCCGAACTCGCGGCAGCCGAGCCGGCGATCGCGCCTCCGCCGGCCGCACCGCCCGAAGCGCCGGTGCCGGCCTTGGCCGTCACCACGTCCGAAGACAGCGGGCGCGCCGAATCGAGTCCCTGCAGCGAATTGTCGCGCAGGGCCTTGAGCTGATCGGCCATCGCCATCACGCCGGTCTGGGCGGCCTTTTCACGGGCGCTTTCGACCTGCTGTTCGCGCGTCGGCTCGGGCTTGGGTTCGGCCTTGGGCTTGGCCGGCTCGGGCTTCTTGGCTTCCTGCGGCTTGGGCTCCTCGGCCGGCTCGGGCGAGTTGTCCTCGCTTGGCTTGGGCTCTTCGACCTGATCGGCGACCTCGGCCTCGGGCAGCAGGCTCACGTAGCGGCGTTCGAGCGTATCGCCGCCGCCACGCTGCAGGCCGGCGAGTTTGAGGAACGGCACGACGATCGCGAGCACCAGGAACAGCCCCACGGCGATGGCGGCCACCTTGCGGAACCGGCGATCGGTCTCGTCGACGATGCCCCAGGAGTCGAGTCCGAGGGGTTGGTTATGGAAGGAGGCGGAAGTCATAGGGCGTGATTACGTGGTGCTGACGCGGCTCAGAGACTCGAACCTTTCTTCTCGACGACAGCGAGCGAGATGCGAGCGAAGCGCGTGTCGGTGCAGGTGGCCATCACTTTCTTGAGCAGGCGATAGGGGATGGACTTGTCGGCGACGATGTTGACTTCTCCGCGGGTGAGGCGGTTCTGGGCATCGCCTTCG
>QFCS01001004.1_pt1 | contig 48517 bp, 41 predicted proteins | sample 3576561 | NCBI WGS metagenome assembly QFCS01 | reverse complement strand
TTCCAATTGCGTTTTATTATTCCTGATTTTATAACTTTCAATTGAATGCAAATCAAATGAATCGTGAAGATCATCTTGTATTGAATTAAAATTCCATCGATTTACTGATTTATCATCTCTAAATTCAATTACGAAATCTTCACCTTTTGTATGATCTCCTTTAACGATTTTTCCAAAATAAAATGAGTTGAAGAAAAAAGTATTAGGATATGACATCTTACTATTTTTACTGTGTAACAAATACTTTTCACTCTTGTCGTAAATATATTTTGATGAAACTGTTGATAAATACAAAGTGAATTCTTTATTGATAATTAAATATTGGACTTCTATTAGTTTTTGATTGTCTTTGCTAGACAACTTTATTTTGTTAAATGTTGAATCGGTTGATTTATCTATATAAAATTTTCTAACAAATACAGTGGAGTTAGAGTCAACTTTAAAAATAGTTGTATTAGATGAATTAACATTCTCATTTGCATCAATAAAATCATATTTTGTGTAAAAAAAACTTCTACTACAGCTCGTTAAAAGAAAGAGGCTAGTCAGTAAAAATAAAAATGAAATAAAATTTCTCATAGTTTTATTTTTTAAAATTATTAGTTAGCAAATAACCAGAGGGTTCAAAGGCTACATAATTTTTATATGGCACAATATGATAGGAATTATTAATTAACCAATGAATATAATGTTGACCATCAAACCTAACTGAATTGTAAAAAGTTGTGGCTAACCCGAAACCATTATGATGATCTAAAGATTGAAGATTAAATCTCCAAAGGCTTTTGTTGTAATTTTGTTGATCTACTTCTAAGTAATCTACATTTGAAGCATTTATAAGATTGGCAAATTCAAATGAATTTTTATTAAACCCACTAAATTTATGATAGGAAATTTCTAGACGGTATGATTTTAATTGTTCTATTGTTCCGAAATCTCCGTTATACGATAAAACTCCACCGCCAGTATAATGACGGTCATAATAATCACCAAGTAAAGCATATTGAAATGGTGTTCCATCGTTGTAATATGAAAATTGAAATCGACTATGATTAATGTTTATAAAACCTAATCGCTGAAACCATTTTCCTTTGTCACATGTAAAAATTAAATTTGTGCCTAATGATATAGAATAATTATATGGATTTTGCAATGAAGGAATCGCAAAATCTGCAAAATAGCGTAGAGGAACATTTCGTTCAAAATGATAATCGGTCTCAAGAAAGTTTGAATGCAAATGTCCAGCAGTTAATGTAAAAGCCAACACAGCATCAAAAGTTGTATAGCGAGACCCCTTCATACTTCGACTACCTAAACCACCATTGTAAAATTGAACTTCGCCATTAACAGTTGGATATAATTCGTTAACAAGCCATTTGCTTCCAATTCCAGCATTGGCAGAAATTCGAAAATTAATAATGGGCTCATTTTTGCTGTTAGGAGACAACTCAAATTTTGCTTTTAAGGTTGCTCCATACTGTACTTGGTTAATTAATGATTCAGTTTGACCAAAAGAGATGTAAAAGATTAAAGTAAATAGATACAACAGGCTTTTTTTCATACATGAAATTTTTATGGTAAAATTTGTAGACCAACTGCTATTTTCTCATTTCGTATACTTTTTTCACTACCAAAAGCTGAGACTACAGCTGAAAGTCTAAATTTTTGTAAAAAAGTTAGCCCAGTGATTAACTTTCCATTTAAAAACCCTCTTTCGTTCGTAATTCCTAGATTAGAATAAAAGTCCTTAGTGCCGAATGAATAATCCAAGTTTGCTTGCAAAAAGAAATTAAAATTTTTATTTTCTGAGGAAGCCCCAATATAACCGTTAAACCCAAAGCTACCGTTGGCTGTAGTGGTTTCTATGTTATTGCCAAAACCTTTAATGTCTGATGCTGCTTTCATTTGAAAAAATAAATAGCCAATCATAATATCATTTGAATTTCCATTATATGTTGTGATTAAGGGTAGTTCAAAAGAAAGGTAAAAATTTCCACCACCATTTATTAGTCTCGTAAAAGCTTCTTCTTGGGTTTCTTTTTCACCGGATGTCTCTTCATCAGGTGAATCACTCTCCTCAGCTTCATTTTGAGCTGCAATAACACTTCCAAACGAAACTCTAAACCAATTTAATTTGTCTGTGATTAACTCGGACTGAGCAGAGGCTCCATCGAAATTTGTATTGATTGCAAGAGAATTTAAGTATTTTGTATTGTCACTATCTTTATTATACAACTCCGCAAAAAACTTATCTCTTTGCTCGATATTTTTTGTTGGTAGAAACCAATTATAATTAAAAGAAGAAATTTTCCTTATACTTTGTCTTTCTAATTTTTTTTTACTTTTAATTTGAATTTTGATTAAATTGTTTATTGAATCTAGGTCTGTTTCGCTTGTTACATTATCCATCGCATTTTGTAAACGTGAAATTTCCGTATTTATATTTTGGATTTCGTCATCATAAAATTCACGAAATCTATTTTGGATTTGAGTAGTAATTGAAGTGCTTTCAGGAGGTGTTACATCTTTTAAATTGATAGAACTTCCTTGACTAAATGTAGTTGAGGTTACTAATAAGAAAGGTAGTAAAACGTAGTAGTTAATTTTCATATATGGTTGTTGTTAGAGGTTAAATAGTTAAGCTTTTTAAATACGTCACACTATGATCCGTTTTTAATTCCACATACATCGGAATATGGTCCGAAAGTTGGAATGTCCGCCATTCTTTAAAATAGTATTCTTTCAATAGTGTTTCATCCGCCGGGTTTACAATCGCATTCAGTTCCGCAATGGCCGTATTTAATTTGGCTATTTTTGCACCATCTTGTGTGGTTTTAGCTAATTCTTTTTGAAGCTCTTTTTCTGTATTTGTTAACTGACTTCTGATGGCTTGAGCGGCATAGCTTTTATAGTGTTCAAAATCGGCTTCTGTAAAAATGTCGAGGTAATAGTTGTAGGCTCCCGCACCTTTTGCAGTAGCACTCAATTCAAAATGATTCGATTTAGACCGTACGCCAATTTGGTCATAGTGTTTTGTTTGAAACATGTTGGTGGCTGGGGGTGCGTTTTTAATTTGCTGTGGGATGTCGAAGCCATTCGCTGTTAGTGCTTGCATCGTGTCGTGTTCCGGCGAAACAATATTAAAATCGCCCAACACAATCAGGTTTTCTAAGTCTTTATCGGCTCGTTTCTTTAAAAATTTTGCGATTCCTTCTATTTCACTTTTTCTGCGTTCTAATTTTGCTCCGGAATCACTACCAAAATAAATATGCACCGTGCACAAACTAAATTTTGACCAGCCGGCTTGAAAAGACACTATAAATGGTGTTCGGGCAAATTGAATGTCGCCTTTTATCAGGTTTGTTTGCGGCAACACCACTTCGCCGGCAATTTTTTTGAAACTCACTCTGCGGGTATCGTACACAAATGCCATCCGCTCACCGTTTCCACCACTTCCTTCCGTTACATCCGTGCAGATATAATCCCAATTTGGACCGAGCACATACATCAATTGGTTTAAGCCATCCATTTTTTCATTGATTTCCTGTAAAGCAACCAAATCGAATGCGGTTATAATTTGTGCAATGAAGTAAAAGGATTCTGCAAGACGGTAACCGTGTCCGAATTTATTCGAGTTAAAGTCTCTAATATTCCACGTGGCAATCAACAGATTATCATCTGCCTGTTTGGAAGGAATTTTTGATTTCATGTTTTCTTTTTGCAAGAGCAATTTGTTCACCACATATTTTCTTCTCTCCACGTCTTTGATGTCGTTTTTTAAACTGTAGTATCGCATATTGAAAGTATTTACAATTATTTATTAGGTGAAGGTGACAACAACCCCACCAACGCCCCCAATGCCGTAGAACCAATACCCACCAGAAATTCAGGCACTTTGGCTGTTTGGCTATCTGGGGCATTCATGATGATATAACTTCCTAAAACGACAGAAGTGAAGAGCACTATACCCACCATGATCACAATGGACATAAATACCCATGGCTTTTCAATCGGTTTGATTTGCTCTAAATATTTTACCGGGTCTTGTTGAAATAAAGCCATTTCCTTTGGATCAGATTGAATAGATTTCATCAACTGCTTTATATTATTTGCTTCCATATCGTTGAATTTGAAGTATTCAAACCTAAAAACAAATACAACACCAAAACATCCCTATAAATGGGTATTTTTCTCATAATCAAAATTTTACAATAGGATAAGGGGGGGACGGGGAGATGGGAGATAGAAGTAGCAGGATGAAAGAGAGTCTTCACCTGTAAAGATTCACAATTTTTAATTCAATCGTAGCATTGGTTAATAGTTTCGTTTGTGTTAGATGAGTGGGGAGAAGGTAAGCCGAAGGCTCGTCAAAATTACCGTATAGTATGATGTATAAAGAGTTGATTGCTTATGTTAAAATATGTTTTAGCAGGGAGGTTGTATTGATTTAACATCCTGCTATGTCAATGTTGAGCGGTAAACCCACTCATCATTTTTTGTAAATAGCGACACTGATGTTGTTATAATTATATTTAGTACTAAAAGTATTGTATAATTCAATGTAAATATCATGCCTATATCGCCAAACTGTGGAAGGGTATTTGTTCTTTTCTTTTTTCTTTTCTATCGGTTTGCCAAATTTTTGCGATAACAATGAGCCAAGTTCTTTGTGCCTGTTGATAAAGGCTTTTTTGATTGATTCATCTTTGTTGTAGTTATTACGATTGATTTCACCCCATTCTATAGTTACTGTCCTAACCAAATCGTTGGCTTTAGTGCCAAAATACAAAATGGATTGAGAAATTAAGGAATCTTCATCAGTGGTGTATGAGGTGCAAATATCAATCAGATGGTTTTTAGCGTTCTGACTGTCGCCGGGTCTAATGATGTGGTTCGGACTAACATCAAAACTTCCCCATTCTTTTTCTTTGGCTGAAATAGTCTTTAAAGGTAAGGAATCGAATTGTGCAACAATTAAATTGATTCGCTTAAGAAATAATTCATTTGACGCTTTTAAACCCATAACTTTGGGTTTTAATTCAGCTTGGTTAGTGAAATAAGTGATTGTTATTTTGTTGTCGGTTATTTCCAAGATACCTTCACAATTCTTTTTGTCAGTTCTGAATTTTATTAATTCATTTGAACCTTTTCCATTTTTACAGCGATAGGAATAATGCCAATTAAAAAAATCTATGTTGTTTTCTATTTTTTCAAACGGCACTATTTCATTGTTTTTTATTCGGGCCAAATAGGCCGCTGAATCTGTTTCATACAAGTGTATTAATTCATTTTTAAAAACAAATGAACTGACAATGTGTGGTCTGTATTCCGGATCAAAAAAATCTACTATGGAATCTTTATAAACAGGTTCAATCCCCAAAGGTTGAATTTGCCAGGTATAATATTTATGACTCTTTTTTATGTTTTCATAGGTAAAATCGCTTTCACACCAATTTAATTGCAAAGGGTTTTTGATTTTGATTACTTCAAACGAATTAGTTAGGTAATAGGTTGTTCCAATTTTATTAACCAATGGCGTTGTTATATCAACCGCATATTCTACACCGGTTTTCTTATCTTTAAACCATGTTTTGCCACCCCACTCGCCAAAATCGAGCGAATAGATGTAAAAATCTTCGTCTTCAAAAAGCAGGTCATCGGTGTGATTGATTTTAATCCATTTGTCGTTTTGGGGGTTAAAACGATAACTCTGACCGTCCATGTAGGGTTTAATAATCAAGCTGTCATTTTGTACGTAAAAATCGATATAAGGCGTTTGTAATTCTTTTGGGCATTCAAAAGCTTTTTCAACTTTTCTGCCAGAAAAGATGTACAACCACCGTTTTCCGGAACTGCCGTATTTTAAAAATTCTTGCTGAAAAAGGACATAATGTTTGTTTTGAAATTTTAATGCATGCGTCATTCTTCCGTTTACATGAACGAGAATCGTATCTTTTTGAATTGAAAAGCCTGATGGTAAGTGAACAATATTATTAATGGTTTTATGTTCTTTTTGACTGCAAGCGAAAAGCAAAAACTGTATGGAGAGAACAACGATGTAAATTTTTTTGGTTATCATTTTCTGTAAATTGTACTAACAGTTTAGGGTAAATTTATAGAGAGTGTAGTTTGCCATCAGATTACTAACTCTCTTGAAGACGGTATGGTATATCTAAAATACTAAAATATGATTTACATTGACTATATTTTTTAAATGAATTGTTTAAAAAAAAGCGATAGCTTATCTTTTTAAATCAATTTGTTGCCAAAAATGGCCTTAGTACCAGTTAAGAGAAATATTAATGGTACACAATTTCAGAAAAAGTTAACTTTTTGCTGGTAAAAAGGCAATTTTGAAAAGTTTACCCTCTACGGGTTTCAGATTCTTGAGACATTAAGAATTATTCCAACAGCATGAATTGTTTTTTTCTTACGCCGTCACTCATCATAATAAATACCTCATTGTTAAAGGTGCCGTAAAAGGGCAGGTAATAGTTGTTTCCTTTATTATCCTGAATTTTATTATATGCTACTTCTCCATCCACCGAATAGGTAAAGTCATATAGAGCACTGGATTCAAACCAACCTTTGGACACTTTGGTTCTTCCGTCTTTTTTCTCCGTTAAATTTTTACCCGAATTTAAAATGACATGAAGTTTGTCCTCTTTTAAAAAGGCATTGTAAGAAGGTGAACCGGCTCTTTTAAAAATACTTCTTCCCCAATTGATTGCTCCGGTTTTATCAAATTTCAGGATCAGAATATCGTCATAATGATAATTAGTGGTCCAGTAACCACCACCATTGATGCCTGTGGCTACATAGGTTGAAGTAATATAGAATTCCTCAGCCAGCAAAAAGGTATTTCCTAAATTGTCTCTGATGATGTAATCTACATAAAATGAGTTGAGCTCTTTTTTCTTTTTGTCATGTCGTTCGGCTTTGACATCACCGTATAAATCGTCGTACACGTCTTTGGGCAAAACAGTATTCTTTTTCGAATTGACCGATAGCGGGGCGGTATTGATTTCAAAATTACAGCCTCCTTTTATATTTCCTGCTCTTTCATTAGAATAAAACCCAACTAAATTTAACTTGTTTTCGTAATAATTAATGGCAAGGGATGAGATGAATAGTCCTTCTTCTAAACTGATTTTGAGACTTTGGTAAGCATCTTTGGAAATTTTATTTAAAATAAATTCATAATTCGCCTCTCCATCTTTTTTTTGTGATTTACCACTGATGAATAGTTTGCCTAACGGGTATACGGTGGCATTGTCATCTACAAATAAATCATTGGGTTCAAAATAATTGTCGGCATCTTCCTGATACGATTTTTCAAAAACCAGTGCTAATGTTTCGGAATCAAAAACATGCACTTTATACGAGTTTAAGTTCTTTTTAATATTGTCGGTAGCAATGGCAATGTAGTTGCCGTTAGGAGAAATTGCAACATTGGTTCCGCGTTTGTTCCGCCCCGTGAATAATCCTCCTTTTTCTACATCGGCAGTAAAAAGCTCTTGTTTAGAATGGGTGTTGTTTTCGATGTTAAAGGTGTTGCAGTACACAATTCGTTCCCGTTTACCGGGCGACATTACCGTAATGTATTTGATTTCGTCACCATAACTCACATAACCATCAAAACTTTCTTTTTTATCACTCTCGACAATTTTTGACGTTATTTTATTCAATTGTTTGTCAAAAACATCTATTAAAAAGTTTTTTTTGTTGGCTCTTATCAGGCCTGTTTTGCCGCTATTGGTGGTGTGAATCGCTAAAACACCCATATCGACCGAAATGTCATCTTTAAAAACAGCACTTTCTATAACTTTTAATGCTGTATTCCCTTGTGCATTGACCATGTGAAGCGATAGAAACAGGATGAAACAAATGATTTTTTTCATGATTTATAATAGTTTTTTTATGTGTAGGTTTTTAAGGTTTAAATATACTAACACTGATTGAAATTGTTCTTAATGACTGTTGAAAAATACGTTTTTAACACTTTTTAAACGTTTTGAACCCGATTGTCTTTTGATAACAAACCATGAAAGTCCATATTATTACTGATTTCATCAAAGAAGTTTTCCTTTTTTTTCGACAGTGTTGTAATGTCCTTTGCATAAATTGAAGAACGGACAAAGGATACGGTACCGTCTCCGGACTCTACCTTATTTTTAGGAAATTTAAGTCAACGTACCACACGGACATTACCATCACATTTTACAACTGTGGGAATAATAGTTTAGTTGTTTTTGAAGATAAAAAACATGATTATTTCTTCGATTGTACACCAAATACCTCCATCCCCTATCCTAGAGGGTTTAAAAATTTTGGGGGATTGGAAATGGAGGTCATTTTACTGCGGAATCTGTTCTACGAGAACTTTATTCCCCACCTTATCAAAATACGTACAGGTCATTTTATCCATACAGATTGCCCATTTCTCAACACCCAAGGCTGCACATTGTCTGATGAACGTCAGGTAGTCTGTTTTTCCCTGTTGATGAGCCACCAATTCCGCTTTAAATTCCTCGGTTTTTACGGTGCCGGCAATGACCAACGGAGCGTATTTTGCCGGTACTTTGGCGGTGTGTTCATTGGCTCCGTGGTAGTCAATACGACCATCGGTTACATACGCTTCGTAATGCGTAACACCTAATGCCTTGATTTCTTTGATGTAGGAAGGAAAATCGGCTCCTGATTTTACCTTGCTGTGGGCGGTTTTAATTTGTTCTGCGGTAAACATGTTTTCTTGATTTTTAATGGTTAAACGATTTGCTGTACTACACGCAATTATAGAGTTTAGACCTGCGAAAATGATTGTTGATTTTACGCTTATTTTCTTCATTGCTTATTGCTTTATAATAACAGGGCAAAGTTGCAGTTTTTACCATCGGCGGAATTGTAAAAAATCGTTTTTTATAAGGAGCGTTTAAAGTTTTCAGGCGTGTCACCCGTAAATTGCTTGAAGTCTTTGATAAAATGGGCCTGATCAAAGAAGTTGTTTTCATAGCAAATTTCAGTCAGTGTTTTTGTTTCGTTCAGCTTGTTAAGAACCGCATTGAAACGAACAATGGAGGCAAATTTTTTGGCGGTTGTTCCCACCACTTTTCGAAATCGTTTTTCAAATGGACTTTGGCTGATAAACAGTTTTTCATTTAGCTCTTTTATGCGGATAGTTCCATTGCTCTGGTAGATGAGTTTCACGGCTTCCACAATCAATTTGTCTGTTTGAATGTCTTTGAGATGCGATAATAAAAACTGTTCAACGATTTTTATCCGTTGTGGGTCAGTTGTTGCCAAAGCCAATTTTTCCTCTACTTCCGATACGCCTTTTTTCTCAAAAAGGTTGTCTAATGAAAGACTCAGATTAAAGAGTTCATTGGCCGGATGTGTAGTAAAATGTGTAAAACCTATTTCGGTGAAGTAAACCAATATAGTGCCTATACTTGCCGAGTTTTTAAAGATTTTGTAACGGTCTGAAATGCCGGTTATTCCTGCCGAAGACAGTGGTGTTATGGTATTGTCTTTAATGCTCGCCAGTTTTCCTTTGTACTGAAAGCCAATGACCAGTCCGGATGAGGGGAAGACCTTGTACGCCTGTTCCAGTTCATGCTCCGACACTACAAAATAGCGGATGTAGGGTTTGAGTCGGTCTGTCGGAAAATGTTTGTCAAATTTCATCGGTTTGTTTCGTGTTTTTCAGGAGGCTATATACACTTGCTTCAACGGCAGAACGGTTATTCCGTTTTTTCAGTCAAATATATTCTTTTTTTGAATTGCATTAAAAAGTGTGTTTCAGAAAAGATTTCGGTTATCCGAAACCGAGATGCTTTTTATGGAACCGGCATTGTGATGAAAATGTTTATTTGCTTGGAGATTATGCGATGCCCGGAGGTTAGCCGCAAAGTCAGAAGACTTTGGAGCATGAGTTTTATCGGGTGATATAGTACCCATGTCTATTTTCCTGTCTGAAGCCATTTTAAAGCCTCTTTTACCGCAGGATCATTGGGAAGATCGGCAAAAGATTCGTTTTCGGTTACATAGATATCCGGTTTCACTATTTCCGGAAGCACTGCTTTGTTTTTATTGGCAATTTTAGCTACCGAAAGCAAGAAATAAGAAAGATTATAATTGAAAACAAAGCCGTTGGTTGCATTTGCCAGCCCGGCTGAATCTGTTCCAAATGACTTTGAATTTTCTCGTTGATTAAAAACAACCGCAACGCCTTCTCCTGAACTCGCCGTTCCTGGCCCAATGAGTATGGCAACCTTAGCATTATCAATAGCCTTTATTTTGGACGTAATGGTTGCTTGTATTTTTCCGTCTATCACAAAATCACCATTTTGAAAGCCGGCTTCATCACTGGTAATTCCGTCTTTGTCGATGTAGTAGGTATAAATGCCATCATTGAAAAACATTGCTAAACCGCCTAACATGGGTCTGATGTTTCCGCCTCCGTTCATTCGTAAATCAACAACCCATCCTTTCGGCTGCTTGTCATTCAGTTGGTTGACTGCATCATAGATCCAATTGGCATACCGGTCAATATCTGCCTGTTTGCCGACGCCCATTGTCGGAATACTGATATAGGCAATGTTGCCGATCATTTTATTTTCAATTTTCAGGCCGCGTTTCCAGGCCGCTTTTAACGAGTCGGTAATTCTGGCATTAAGTTGCGGGTTTTCCGGTTTGTATTGGTCATCATACTGATAATAGGCCGCGTGTTTGTCGTTTAACGCATCGAATGCAATTTTGAGTGCCTCAAAAGTCTCTGCCTTGGTTCTGGCCGTTTTGGATTTGTCCCTGACCTGTTGGCTGACCAATTTCCAATCTACTTTTTTGGAATACAATGAATTGTTTTTAAGTAAAATCAACGTGGTGTCAATGTAATGCCGCACCGTATCTGCCTGAGAGAAACCGTTGATTGAAAATAAGGATAGAATAAAAAGAATTCGTAATTTATGCATAGCGGTTTATGGTGTTCATTTATAACAACAATTTGTCTTTAAAAAGCTGATTTTGTTACAGGTTGCGAAATGATGAGAATCTGATGTTGGTTATTATTACCTTTTTCATCTGCACGAATGCAAGAAAAGCTGCGATGCTAATTGTGAAATTACGGGAAGGAAAAAGCCTGAAGCAAATTGATTTGGCTAAAAAATAGAAGACTGGCTTGAGAAAGGAATGTTTACCGGATTATTCTTATCAACAAAACAAAACCACCAAGAAACCAACTTCACCAAGCAAGCTTAATGAACCTTTATTTCTTAATGGTTTAAAAGGAAGATAATTTAACTATTGAAAAAAATTTAATTCCCCGAACCCCAGTCAATTTTTCTCGAAAAATACATTACTGCTGCTAAAATCAGGAACAGGCCGATACTGCCTGTCAGCAGGGCATAATCTTCCATCTGGATGATCACAAATATAAAAGTGTATAAAAACGAAAGCGAAATCCCGATAAAGGCCGGAAATTTTTTGTTCTTTAAAATCGAAATCGAGTAGAGCGAAATCAGTACAATCACCGACACACCGGCAACTACATACGCTAACGTGAAACTACTGTGCTCGGTGATGGAAATCAGCAGCGTATAAAACATAATCAACGCCAGGCCGATCATGGAATACTGAAAAATATGTATGTTGATTTTGCTGATGCTTTGTATCAGGAAGAAAATTAAAAACGTCAGCCCGATTACTAAAAATCCGTATTTCGAAGCCCGTTCGTTTTGTTGGTATTCGTCCACCGTGGTGATAAAATCCACACCAAAAGCGTGTGGTTTTACATTAGGTAATGTTTCAAACGACTGTTGCGGAAAAGGCCGGTTGAGGTGTAACACTTCCCATTCGGCTTCAAATCCTTTGGCAGAGATTTGCTTGTTTTTGTCATTCGGTAAAAAGTTACCCGAAAAACTCGGCGACGGCCAGTTGGAAGACATTTTTGCCGAGGTTGTTTTCCCGATCGGAGCAAAGTGAATCATCTTACTGCCGTTGTAATTGATGTTAAATGCGAAATTTTGCTTTTTGTTTTGCAGAAGCGGTTGTAAGTTTACCAAACCGGTTTCTAAGGTTGACATCGCATCGTTTTGCCTGTTTTGCGTCGGTTCAAAACGGTAAACGGAATCACCCATTTTCAGGTTGACCTGACTTTTGATGCTTTTTAAATTGGTGGTTCTGATCACCACCGTGGCTTTGTCCCATAAAATATTTTCGTCAGCGATGTTGTTGATTTTAAAATTAGGAACCACATAACTGCCTGAAAAATCCATTTGGGCAGTAAACACATTCGATTTATACAAACTGCGTTGCAAAGGTTTGACCATCGTGACATTGGTGGTGTTTTTTAATTCTTCCGGAAAGAAATAAGCCAGTTTGGTTTCAGTAACATACTTTTTTATTTGTGTGTTGGTTTTGGCATCATATTCAATTACTTCATTGGTTTGATGGTAGGGAACTTTTAAGACCGGACCGTAAAAATAAATAACTTCTCCCCATTTTTCGGAGGTTTCGGAAACCACTTCTTTCTGGCGTTGCGAACGTTCTCCGATTAAGTTTTTGACAAACTGTAGCGGAATCAGTAAAATAAGCGTTAAAAAGCCAACCATGATGATTTTAGCGGTGTTGGACTGAAAGAAATTGGGTTGTTTTTCCATGATTTTTTGATTTTTAAGTTGTTGGATAATTTGATTTTTAGATTATTCTGATTCTTCCCGTCATCAGTCATAAAACAGATTGATATCGTTAATGGTCAGGTAAAAAAAGAGTGCGGCTACAGGAATATTGGCCAAAACAATCAGCATCTTTACGCCAAAATATTCCCGGTGTTTGTGATAGAAAATAAAATGATGAATGAGGTTGAGTACCACGATGCCATTGACCAATAAGGCGGTCAGTACATAAAAGAAGCCAATGATATACACCTCATTTGCTTTCGGAAATAATTGATGTAATAAAAAAATGAACGTTCCGGTAAGAAAAGAAGCAATGGCTATTTGTGTGGAAAGTTTTCCGGTGACGGAAACATAGGTTTTTTTGGTCATAGATCTGTTTTTTTGATTGTTAGATTATCTTTTTTTCTTTTTTTTTCAATTATCTTTCTTAGCTATTTCAATCATTTTTAATGATGAGGCCACCACATAAATGACCAATAAAAAGGTTCCGAAACCGAGTGTGAAGTTCTGTACATCTTTAATAAAAAGACAGTTGATGCAGGAAACCATCAGGTCAATGGGGGCGGAAAGTACATCCCAACTGTTGAAGCGAAGGTATCTCCCTAAGTAAATTCCAAAAGCGGTCAGGTATAAACTTAGTAAGAGAATGACTTGCGACATTCTGACAGAATAACGGTCAGTGAGGATTTTTTCGATGGTGAATAGTGAAAAAATGCCGGACAGAAAGCCGGTTAACGAAAAGGAACTGACCACCATGAGGTCGAACCAGACCGGAACCGAATTGAATTTATTCAGGTGAAAAAAATCAGTGAGCAGGTAAAAAGCGTTAGGTAAAAAGAGCAGCCAAACCAGTAAAGAAAACGTTCGGAGCAATTGATGTTCCCTGAGGCTTAAAGAATAGAAAATGACCTGACTGATCAGGTAGGGGAGAAGACCTAAAAACAGATTCCAGATTAAAAAGAAAAAGAAAATACTGTTGGATGCCTTTGCCCGGATGAGCAGCAAACTTAAACAAAACAGCGAAAGAATACTCAGAACGATAATTTCTTTCTTTTTTACGTTGAAATAAAATTGTAATGACTTCATGTTAAAAGTACTTTGTTTTTCAAAGCTAATAAATAAAAAAAACAGATCAGCTTTTACGGATTAATTTTTCAAGGGCTTCAATATGTTCCCGGAAAGCTTTTTTTCCGAGTTTGGTGGCTTTATAGCTGGTGTTGGGCTTTTTGCCGATAAATTGTTTTTCAATGGCAATATATTCTTCGGATTCCAGAGCTTTGGCATGCGAGGCCAGGTTACCGTCGGTCACACCCAGTAATTCTTTCAGCGTGTTAAAGTCGGCACTTTCATTCACCATCAAAATCGACATGATGCCCAGCCGGATACGATGGTCAAAAGCTTTGTTGATATTTTGGATGATGTTTTTCATTTTGTAAAGGAAAGGAAATTAATTTTTTTTGAACACGAATTGACGGAATTTGAATAATATAACAATCAGATAATCAAAAAAATTAATTCCTTTCATATTTAAAATACATAATGCTTCCGTATAAAATGTGACAAAATCCAAATCCTAACGCCCAAAAAAGTAAACCGTAGCCAATAAACCAGGTTGACAACAAGCCCAGAATAATCATGGTGATGCCCAAATAACGCACATCGCCTAAGGTATATTTACTGGCATTAACACAAGCCAAACCGTAAAAAATTAAGGTGAGCGGGGCAATGATGCTGAGCATTTCTTTTTCGATTAAAAAGAGAATAAACAGACCTCCCGTGACTAACGGAATCGCAAAATTGATTACTAACCTTCTGGAGGTGGTGTCCCAGAAACGTTCTTCTGATTTTTTGGCTTTACGGGCCGTAAGGACAATTCCGGTGATCAACGAAAGAAAAATTATACTGAATGCAATGTATAGCAAGCGGAAAACCGCTTCCTGAGAGATTACAAGGTTTTTGTAGCTTCCCATGGTCGAAGTATCAAAATAAATGGTTTTATAAGCCATCCAGGCACCGATTAAGCTATAGGTGCCGGCTAAAATTCCCGATAGTCCGCTCAACGATAAAAAACGTGAGGAACGGTTCATCAGGTTTTTGATTTCTGAAAGGTCGTTGAGGTATTTCTCGTTTTCCATTTTTAAAGTACTTTGAGTCGCAAAGTAAGTTATAAATTCTTTTACAACCAAACAAATTTTAATTTATTTTTGAAAAATGAAACCAGCCGAAGAATATATTTTAAATCAACCCGAATTATACAAATCGATACTTCTCAATTTACAGGTGATTATTGAGAAGGAGTTGCCAAATGCAGTTTTGCTTTTCAAATGGAAAATACCCTATTACTATGTAAACGGCAAACCTTTTTGTTTTTTAAACGCAAGCCACAAAGGGAAATATGTTGATTTAGCTTTTAACAAAGGTTATCAATTACAAAATCATCGGGAGTTCTTGGTAGGTGAAAAGCGAAATACGTTTAAGTCGTTACGTTATTTTTCGCAAGAGGAAATCAACCTAACTATTTTAAAAGAAATTATTTCTGAAGCCAACTCACTCCATTAAATCCTAAAAATCCCCCCAACGACCAAAACTTTCTGAAAAAACCAGAAATCCTGTTCTGCTCTGTCCGCTTTATCTTGCGTTGTGCGGATGTCGTTCATGTTGATATAACCGCCTTTTAATTCACCCTGAATAAAAAAGTATTTCAAAAAGGTAATGTTTAACCCGGCTTTGGCAGAAAGACCGTAACCGGAAATATGAAATTCATCGTAGCGTTCTTTGTCAAACAGTTTGGTATTGGTTTTGGGGTATAAAAATCCGCCTCCGATTCCTTCTGTCAGATTGATTTGTAGCAGATCGGTATTGTTTATGCCGAACCATTTGGAGAGGTCATCTACCCGTGAAACTTCAGTATTCACATAGTTTAAACCATCTGTGTGTTCAAACGTTAAAAAATCTTCTGTCAGCAAAACCTGTCCGTTAGGCAGGGTTTCTCCAAAATTTCCCTGATTGGGATAATAACCGGAATAGTCAACAGCCCTATCCTGATACATCACGTATTTCATGTGGTCAAAGCCAATGGAAATATTGTATTTGTCTGTAATAAAATAACCGATCCTCAGATTCGTTTGCGGAATGGTCATCCGGCAGGGGTTTACATAGTCAATATGCCAACCTTTGGGCTTGTCGTGGGCAGAAACATCATAAAGGGTAAAATCATAATCTGCCCCTTTGAAGCGGATGTCTGATTTAGAGTAAGTTTCCCGGTTTCCTCCCCAATAAATATAAAATTTTCCTTTGTTGCGGGCTGTGTATTTTTCTGGTGTTACCAAAACGTCTTGGGCTGATATGTGTTGAAAAACGGCACAAAAAAAGAGCACAATCAATAGCGATTGATTTTTCACTGGATTGCTAAAAAATTAGATTTAAAATTGATTAATGGTTTTTCGTATGGCTACTAATTTGGTCATTAAACCCTCAAAGTAATCAAGGTGAAGCATATTGGCTCCATCACTTTTGGCATGAGCCGGGTCAAAATGAGTTTCAATAAAAATACCGTCTGCTCCGGTTACAATTCCGGCTTTGGCGATGGTTTCAATCATGTCCGGACGACCTCCGGTTACCCCCGACATCTGATTAGGCTGCTGCAGCGAATGTGTTACATCTAAAACCGTTGTAGCAAATTGTCTCATGGTGGGTATTCCCCTGAAATCCACAATCATATCCTGGTAACCAAACATGGTGCCGCGATCGGTGACCATCACGTTTTCGTTTTGGCAGTCCAGTACTTTTTGAACAGCGTGTTTCATGCTTTCCGGGCTCATAAATTGCCCTTTTTTCAGGTTTACGGTTTTACCCGTCTTGGCAGCAGATACCACTAAATCGGTCTGACGTACCAAAAAGGCAGGTATCTGTAATACATCTACATATTCTGCCGCCATAGGAGCATCTTCGTTGGTATGAATATCAGTTACGGTTGGAATACCGAAAGTTTGTGATACTTTTTGTAAAACTTTTAGGGCTTTTTCATCTCCGATTCCTGAAAAACTGTCAATTCTCGACCGGTTTGCCTTTTTAAACGAGCCTTTGAACACATAAGGAATCTCTAATTTATCCGTAATCTGAACCAGCCGTTCAGCAATCCGCAAGGCCATTTCTTCGCCTTCAATGGCACAAGGACCGGCCAAAACAAAGAAGTTGCCGCTGTCAGTATGTTTAATTTGAGGTATTTTAGTAATATCCATAGTCGGGTTTTTAAAGTGCAAAAGTACGAATAATTTGATTTGATTCTGTAACTCAGGTTATTCATCTTTTTTAGCCGTCAGACCTTTGGGCACCATTAATTTCCCTTTTTCATAAATATTGAAATAAAGGAGCAGGGGTTTTTTGCCTCCCAGCCAATGCAATTGGTACACATCTAAAAAACCGGCTCCGATATCGCTTCTTTTGGTCGGGAACGGACAACAGCTTTCTAATTTTTTATAAAATATTTTTTCACCATTTGGTCCGGCCAGTGCTTTCAGAAAACGTTCCTGGTTAATCGTGTCGTTTACCGTATTACGATAAAAAATATTAATCGGATAATCCGGGTCATAGCCGTATTTAGAGTCATTGCTCACTTCGGTTAAAACAAAAGAATTGTCATTTTTCAACATAGGCGTGGGAGCCGAATCGTCAATGTTTTTGATGGTATTTCTGATTCCACCACATGAAAGTAGAATGAATACGACAAGAATAGGCACTATTTTTAAAAATTTCATAATTTAAAATAACTCAAATTGAAAATCAAAGGTAAAAGTTTTTTGACAATATATTTTAAAATGTAATTTTTGTTACACAACTCAAAAATTGAATGCTTATTTTTGTTGAAAATTATTTTCTATGGAATTATTGTCTCAAACCTGGCATTGGTCTGTTTCTGGTTTTTTAATCGGAATGGTCATGTTACTTTTGATTTATTTTGGAAAAACGTTCGGGATGTCTTCTAACCTACGTTCGCTGTGTGCCATGACCGGAATAGGGAAGAGAGTCCCTTTTTTTGATTGGGACTGGAAAAGCCAACGCTGGAACCTGATTGTTGTTGCCGGAACCATGATTGGCGGATTTATAGCGGTTCATTTTATGCATGATGCTTCAAACGTAACCATCAATCCGAAAACCGTAGAACAGCTGGGTTTAATGGGGATAGATGCTCCTGATGGAAAATTATTGCCGGATACCCTGTTTGAAAATTCATCACCCAAAACGATTTTTATTTTGATTGTGGGTGGAGTTTTAATCGGTTTTGGCAGCCGTTATGCAGGAGGGTGTACGTCCGGTCACGCAATTTCAGGCTTGAGCAACCTCCAAATTCCTTCGCTTAAAGCCGTAATCGGATTTTTTATCGGCGGATTAATCATGGCTCATGTTCTTTTACCCTTACTTTTTTAATGATGAATTTACTTAAATATTTAGGCGTCGGGATTCTTTTCGGAATCGTTTTAACCAAAACGGAAGCTGTTTCGTGGTACAGAATTTACGAGATGTTCCATTTTCAGTCGTTTCACATGTACGGCATCATCGGAACGGCAATTGCAACAGGTGTTATTGGTATACAGCTTATCAAGCGGAAAAACTTAAAAGATATTGACGGAAAGCCTATAGAAATTTTAGACAAAGAAAACGGCAATGCCCGTTACTGGATTGGCGGTATTCTGTTCGGATTAGGCTGGGCGTTGGTCGGTGCTTGTCCCGGTCCCATATTTATCTTGTTGGGAGCCGGTTTTTACTCTGTTGCTTTTGTGTTGTTGGGAGCTATTTTTGGTACGTTTTTGTACGGATTAATTAAGGATAAGTTACCGCATTAAAAAAGCGTCTGACTTTACGGTCAAACGCTTTACATTGTGGTATTACTAACGCAAACTATTTTGGGGCATATACTTTTATATAGTCGATCACATATTCCTGCGGAAAAATGGCGTCGTCCACTTTCGGGCCGCCGAAATTTCCACCGATAGCCACGTTCAGCAAAAAATAAAAAGGCTGATCAAACGGCCATACGGCTTCGGTTCGTTCTTTGGGGTTAAACGTGTAAACGAGTTTTCCGTCAACATAAAAATCCATTTTTTCTTTGTTCCAGTCCACACCGTATGTATGAAAACCTTGTTCGATATTTTCAAACTTTGTCTTTTGGGTATTCACGGTGTTTCCGTGGCTGGCTTGGGTATGCAGGGAAGTAAAAACCATTTGGGGCTCACGTCCCACATATTCCAGAATATCAATTTCGCCACACAGTGGCCAGCCTACTTTTTCAATGTTGGAACCCAGCATCCAAAAGGCGGGCCAAATACCATGTCCGACCGGTAGTTTAGCCCGGGTTTCAATATAGCCGTATTGAAATTCTTTTTTGCCGGAGGTTGTAATTCTGGTTGAGCTATACACATCACCGTCTTTTTTGGCAGTAATGGTCAGCAGTCCGCCATTCACGGTATGGTTTTGGGTGGTATAGATTTGTTTTTCGTTATTACCCCATCCGCAAAGATCGGGACAGCCGTCACCGGTTACAAAATTCCATACCGTTTCATCAAGCCGGGTGCCGTTAAAATGTTCTTCCCAAACCAATTTTCTCCCCTCTGTCTGTGCAAAAGCGATTGATGTGGCAGCCAAAAAAAGGAGGGTGTATTTTTTCATCTTAATTAAATTTAAAGTCAGTTTCCAGTGAAGTATAAGAACTTCCGCCTATGAATAGTTTAAAATTACCGGGTTCGGCTTCCCATTTCTGATTGGCGGAGTAAAACGCAATGGTTTTCTCATCAATGGTAAACGAAATGCGTTTTGTTTCACCGGCTTTTAAGGATACTAATTCAAACCCTTTCAATTCGCGGACCGGACGGGTAACACTGGCTACTATATCACGGATATACAACTGAGCGACCTCTTTTCCGTCAACATTTCCGGTGTTTTTTAAATCAAAGGAAACTGTAATTTTCCCGTTTTTAGTAAATGATTTTGAGTCTAACGACAGGTTGGAATAGCTAAAGGTAGTATAGCTTAAACCGTGTCCGAAAGGATAAAGCGGTGTATTTTCACTGTCAATGTAATGCGACCAAAAAACACTTTCCGGCTCGTTGGGCACCGGTCTTCCCGTATTCTTATAGTTGTAGTAAATAGGAACCTGTCCCACATTTCTCGGGAATGTCATCGGCAACTTTCCGCTGGGGTTATAATCGCCATAAAGCACCTGGGCAATTGCATGACCGCTTTGGGTACCCAGTTGCCAGGTCTCTAAAATAGCCGGAATATTTTGATCGGCCCATTCAATTGTTAAAGGTCTGCCGTTGGCTAAGACCAAAACAATGTTGGGATTGACGTTGAAAACGGCTTCTAAGAGTTCCTGTTGTACGCCGGGTAATCCTAAATCTGTTCTGCTTCTGCCTTCTCCGGATTGAAGACCGTGTTCACCTAATACCATCACAACCACATCGGCATTTTTAGCGGCTTGTACGGCTTTCGGAAATCCGCTTTTATCGGTTGTATTGATTTTGGTTTCTTTTGTAAATTTGGGTTCCCCAAGAGCAACGTCGGCTCCTTTTTCGTAAACCACAGTATTACCCGGATAGTTTTTTAAGCCTTCCAACACCGAAACAGCGGTGTTGTCGTCTGCACCAATACGCCAGCTTCCCAACGGGCTGGTTTTATCATCTGCCAAGGCCCCGATTACAGCAATTTTCTGACCTTCTTTGGCTAAAGGCAACAGGTTTTTCTGGTTCTTTAACAGCACAATCGATTTTTTAGCCATATCTAAAACACCTTCGTGAAATTCAGTTTTACCAATGGTTGCTGCTTCTCTTTCTTCATCGCAGTATTTATAAGGGTTTTCAAAAAGACCAAGCTCAAATTTAATCCTTAAGATTCTTCGGACAGCCTCATCAATATCACTTTCTTTTACTTTGTTTTCTTTGACCAGTGTTACTAAATGTGCTACATAGCCTGACGACTCCATATCCATGTCTGAACCGGCATTTGCCGCTTTCAAGGCAGCATCTTTTAAATCTTCCGCATAGCCGTGTGCAATCATTTCCCCCATTGAGCCCCAATCAGACACAATAAAGCCGTCAAATTTCCATTCGTTCTTTAAAATCTCTTTTTGCAAATGTATGTTTCCGGTGGCCGGTATGCCGTCGAGTTCGTTAAACGAATTCATAAATGTTCTTACCCCGGCATCTACGGTAGCTTTAAAAGGGGGGAGTATGACGTTGTGCAGGGTATTGTGGCTGATATCAACGGTATTGTAGTCTCTGCCTGCTTCGGCAAACCCGTAGGCAGCAAAGTGTTTGGCACAGGCCGCTAAGGTAAACTCGTTTGATAAATCGTTACCTTGAAACCCTTGAACCCTGGCCATGGCAATCTGACTGCCTAAGTAAGGGTCTTCGCCGGCTCCTTCCATGACACGTCCCCAACGGGCATCACGTGAAATATCTACCATGGGAGCAAAGGTCCAGTTTAATCCGGTAGCAGCAGCTTCTGCCGCTGCAATTTCGGCTGATTTTTTTATGGCTTCCAAATCCCAGCTGGCCGCTTCTGCCAATGGAATAGGGCTGATTGTCTTGTATCCGTGAACCACGTCAAAGCCAAATAAAAGAGGAATTCCCAAACGGGTCTCTTCTACGGCAATTTTTTGCAGAGCCCGGACTTCTTTAACGCCTTTAACGTTCAACATAGAACCGACTAGTCCTTTTTTAAGGTGTTCATATTTAATGGCTGCCTGACCTTCTTTTGGCGTAGGGCCCGTGGCATCCCAAAAGCCATTATATTGGTTCATCTGACCTACTTTTTCCTCTAAAGTCATCAGTTTTAAAATAGAATCTATTTTGGACTCATAGTTTTTTTCTTTTTGAGAAACTATCTCTTTTTTCTGGCAGGAAAAAACAGATGACAGCAGGAATACCAGTAAGAGTTTTGAAGAAAATTTATTCATTTTTATAGAATGGGTTTAGTTTTGCTTAAGAAACAGAAAGGCTAGACAGAGCTAACCTTTCTGAACTATTTAAACAAAAATGAAAAACAATTATTTATTGATATACTCTTACATAATCAACTTCTAAAGTTGATTGGGTAAAGGCGGCGTCAATGTTACCTCCGAATGTTCCTCCCATTGCTAAATTGATAATCATGAAGAAATCTGCATTATAAGGTGAACTTCCTATATTGTTATAGGAATGGTATAAGTTTCCGTCAACAAAAAACCGGATAGAGTTAGGGGACCAGATCACGGAATAAACATGGAATTCAGAGGATACATTTGCAACCGTAGTGGTGTTTGTGTTTGCATTTCCGCCGAAATTACCGGGATAATGAAGAGAGCCGTGAATAATGCCCGGTTCATTACCTTTGTGTTCCATCACGTCAATTTCTCCGCAAGCCGGCCACTCATTGGTCTGGTAATTTGCTCCTAACAGCCAGGTAGCAGGCCAGGTTCCTCCACCGGATGGTAATTTAGCACGGAACTCAACTTTTCCATACGTAAAATCATATTTTCCTTCCGTTTTAAGCCTTGCTGAGGTATAATTAGCTCCCATATAATTTTCGGCTTTGGCCGTTATTCTCAAGCTACCGCCCTGAACGATTACGTTATCTGTCCGGTCAGTATAATACTGAGCTTCCTGATTTCCCCATCCGTTATTTCCTCTTCCGATATCATATCCCCATTTAGTAGGATCGGGAGCACCGTCTGTGTTAAACTCATCAGACCACACCAAGTTGGTATAATCTTCATCTCCGCCACTACCGCCACCTTGCTGGTTGATAGGCGTTGTGGTAAAAATATGGTACCATGCCAAACCGGCGTCGTTTCCGGCTACCGCTCTGACAACCATTCTGTTGTTGGTTATTGATAGAATTTCATATGTACTCTGTCCAATGTAATACCCCATGAAGCCGCCATCGGAAAAAGTCATGCTGGTTCCTCTGGTCTGTTCAATATTGGTTGTCATTAAGATGGATTCAGATGGGCCTAATTGTACATTTTTTATACCACCGGTGTTGTAAACCAAGCATAAGTCACTGTTACCACCACCGCCAAATTGGCTTACGTAAGCGACATTAAAGAAAGTTCTGCCACCGTTGTTCAATTCATATTTTAAAGCTCCGTTATCTAGCGTAAAGACCAGCTCATCTTCATAAATGCAATTACTGTCAGGCGAGCCGGCTTTTTCAAACGGAGCAGCACTGTAATAATTAGACCAGAAGTTGGTTGCCGGATTGGTACTGTTTTCACCAACTCCCAAATGTGCAGGTTCTGAGGCAGACCAATACCATTTTTTTGTTGTTCCTCCGGTTAAAAACTGAACGGCTTCATCATCAGTAAAGTTGCTGAAAACAGTAATTTCAAAGGTTTGCGAAGAAGCAACACCAGCTCTGCCGGTTGCAATAACGGTTACTTCATACGTATTGATGCCATTTTGAGTAAATCGTTTATTGGCAATACCATTTGGTGAATTAATGGTTGTACCATCGCTGAATACATATTTATAATTGATTGCATGTTCGGCCACAGCAGTGAATTTCACCAAACCTGAGCCGTCTCCGTTAGGGTTTTCTGCATCCTGACCCTGAATGACGGAGCTTATTTCCAGATTTTCCGGCGTATTGATTGCACCGAATTCTTTATCATCATCCTGACAGCTCCAAACGGTAATCAGGACTAAAAGAAAAATTCCTATTTTATTTTTTATATTTTTCATAGCGTTTAATTTGAAAGTTGAATATCGTCAAAGAAGTAATCTGCACCTGTACCCGGTGTTCCAAAGGCGAAGAAAACAACAATGCGTTGATAATTGTTTGCATTGTTAATCCCGGTAAAATCAAAGGTTAATTCTTCCCACCCGTTAGCTACGGTTGTTGGTCTCTGCACTTCTACGTTGATGGCATTATTGTTTAAATTTTCCACTTTAAAAAGAACAATTGTACCTGCCGCAGGCGACCAAACTTTCATTTTTATTTTTTGTAAAGACGAAAAGTCAATGGGTTGGTCTAAGGCTAATGCAGAACCAGCCCAAACTTCTGATCCAACATTTTTGGTCAGTTTTCCAACTTTAGCACTGGTATTAATCCCAGTTTGATGCGGGTTGTTTTCAACGGTTGAATTTGCTCCGCCAAAGTTCCCGAACTGATAGGTTAAATTCGAGTTTTCAAAGGTAAGCGGAAGGGTTAATTGTTCTTCACCGTCAGTAAGCATAAAGTCGTCAAAGTAATAATCGGCTCCGTTTCCGGGATTACCGAAATCGAAGAAGATAACCAATTTTTGATAGGAATTAGCCTGATTAACACCTGAAAAATTAAAAATAATGGTTTCCCAAGCGTTGGCAACCGAAGTTACCTGGTCAACTTCTACAAACGTGTTGGGGTCATTAAGGTTTTCAACTTTCAGTTTTACGACAGCTCCGGCTACCGGCGACCAGATTTTGGCACTGATGCGTTGTTGTTGGGAAAAATTGATAGGAGCGTCTAAAGTAAGGAGAGAACCGGCCCAAACTTCTGCCCCGGCCGTTTTGTTTAACCTGCCTACTTTGGCACTGGTGTTGCCTCCTGAAATATCAGGATTGTTTACTACGGATGAAATTGCTCCTCCAAAATTATCAAAGGTATAATCCAGCGTAGGTGATTCAAAATTAATTGGCAACAGCAACGGATCAAATACCGTTACGTTTTGGATGAATTCGGTGGTGGCTGCACCGCCACTGAACGCCGTTACCTTCACTTCATAGACACCCGTGGCGGAATAGGTGTGCGAAACCGTTTGGCCTTCATTAAACGGTATCGGTGTTTGCCCGGGATCATCGCCAAAGGTAATTTCAAAATAGGTTTCAAAATCTGCGGTAGCCGTTACATTGATAGTGTAGGGATCTCCCACTTGCGGGGTAATGTTCACTGCCAGGTTTTCCGGGGCAACAAAGGTCACGGTCAAAGGTTGTGTAATTTCGGTTTCTTTGCCGTTTATCGCTACGCCAACAATCCGTACATTGTAGTTTCCTTCCGCATAAATGTGTGAGGTCTGTTCGCCGGCACCAATAACAGCAGGTTCCGCTGTTTGGTCACCAAAATAGATTTTGTAGGACGTTACCCCGCTTCCGTTGGGTCTGATGGTCACTTTACCCGAATTATCCTGGGTAATCGTGAAAAGGGCACTGATGTTGGACGGAGCTTCTGCATTATCCAAAAAACCGGTATCAAAATCATCACTGCTACAAGCAGCAATAATCAATACGATTAAGACGCTAAAAAGATGTTTTACTTTTATCATAGTTTTGTTTTTTTAATATTGTGGGTTTTGTTGCCAGTTCCCGGCTGAAAATTGAATTTCTTCAATCGGAATAGGGAACAACTCATGTTTTCCGCTTACAAATCCGGGGATGGCCTGAGCCGCTTTGCCGGTTCTGACCAGATCAAAAAAGCGGTGACCTTCTCCCATTAATTCTAACCTTCTTTCTTCCCAGATAGCATCTGTCAATGCCGCTCCCGAAGCCGTGATATCGTTGTTGGTGTTGCCGAAGGCTCTTCTTCTCACTTCGTTAAGATAAGTGCGGGCTTTGTTTTGATCAATGTTTCCTCTGCTGAACGCCTCTGCCGCCATTAACAGCACATCAGCATAGCGAATGGCTCTGTAATTGTTGGGGTTGGTCAGGTTCAAATCTCCTGCCGCATTTTCACTTCGGGTTCTCGGAAGGTATTTTCGGTTAAAATAACCGGTATGCTCATTACCGGTTCCGTACGTCGCTCCGGTTTGTGCAGCCCAAGCTTCTATGTCTAATATAGCGATGTCTCTCCGGTTATCTCCTGGTTGATAAGCATTGTAGGCTTCTGCTGTTGGTACGTTGAAACTGAACCCTGAGGAGAATTGAGGGCCGGTATAATTTCTTATACCGTTGAATCCCACGGCAACATTTCCTTCACTGCATTGTAAGCAACCAAATCCGGCACCTTCAACGTCTGTATATTGTACTTCAAAGACTGATTCAGGCCCATTCTCCTGAGAGAATTCAAATAATGTTGTGTAGTTGGTCACCAAAGAATATCCTCCGGTTACAGTTATCAGGTTTTCCAGTGTAGAGGCAGCCAGACTGAATTTATCCTGATACAAATAGGCTTTCCCAAGCAGTGCCTGTGCAGCCCCTTTTGTCGCTCTGCCAATTTGGGGAGCAGTCGGACTCAGGTTTTCAACGGCAAAAATCAGATCAGCTTCTATAGAGGCATAGACATCCTGTACAGAGGATCTGGGAATGGTTTTTTCGTCACCAATTCTGAATCGGGCATCTCCTTTTAGTGGGATGGGACCAAACCATTTTACCAATTCAAAATGATAGTAGGCTCTTAAAAAACGGGCTTCAGCGATGATCTGCTGTTTTCCTGCAAAATCAATTTTATCTTTGAATTCCAAAATATAATTGGCTCTGTTCACTCCGGCAAACATCCATCCCCACATATCCCTCAGGTTCGAATTAACCGGGGTGTGAATCATATCGTCTATTTGTTGAAAACCGATTACGTCAGTCGGACTTTCTCCGCCACACAAGGTGTTGTCTGAGGCAATTTCTCCCAATAAAGCATTTAAATAGGTTGTTTGAAGCAGATCATAAGCCGCTATCAATGCATTGTTATAGTCTGTTTCAGAGTTAAAATAGTTCTCAGAATCAATAGAATATGCAGGAGTTCTTTCAACAAAATCATCACTGCAGGAGGTAGTGTTAAACATAAATCCCAGTGTGATTATGGTAATTATAAATTTATTTTTCATTTTTAAGGAATTTAAAAGTTAACATTCAAACCGAACATATAAGTCTTCGGAACCGGATAAAATCCATAATCTATCCCGCCACCGATAGGGGCTCCGCTCGATGCACCCGGATCAAAACCTCTGTATTTAGTGAACGTGTACAAATTGTTTACAGCGGCATAAAGTCTAACCTTAGATAGTCCTACTTTTTCTATAAACTGATTGGGGATTGAGTATCCTAACTGTAAATTTTGAATTCTGATGAAAGAGGCATCCTCTACAAAATAGTCAGAAAAAACATTATTACTTGTGGCTCCCGTAGTAACTCTGGGAACGCTGTTACTTGTGCCTTCTCCCGTCCAACGGTCAAGTACATAGTTTAAGCGGTTTGCATCAGACAGATTACGTTCGTAATTTCTGACCATATCATTGCCGACTGAAGCAAAAGCATAGGCTGAAAAATCAAAACTACCATAATTAAATTGCAGGTTAAATCCCATTACAGCATCCGGAATAGGGTCGCCTATGTTAGTTCTGTCCTCTAAATTAATAACACCGTCACCATTAATGTCAACATAGCGTATATCACCGGGGGCTGCATTAGCTCCTAATGCTAACTGAGAAGGATGGGCATCAACTTCTGCCTGATTCTGAAAAATTCCGTCGGTAACATATCCGTAAAAATAGCCTATCGGCATCCCTACCTGCATTCTGGCCGGTGCCGGTTGACCAACTCCGAAAGCACCTCCTTCGATAAATTGTGTCCCGTTATTTACTTCCAACACTTCATTTTTCAAAAAGGTTACGTTATAACCTAATGAAAAAGAGGCTTTTTCAGAAATCTTATCATTATAATTCAAGGCTAATTCAAAACCGCTGTTTCTCACAGTACCTGCATTGATGGTAGGTGCGGCTCCGCCCGGAGCTGTTACTCCGGTAATACCGGAAACAGGGATGTTTGGAATTAATAAATCTTTCCGGGTATCAATAAAATAATCGGTTACTAATTCCAGCTTATCGCCAAAAAATTTAGCATCGATACCTACATCAAATTTGCGGGCTTCTTCCCATTTTAAATCTTCATTTGGCAATTGTCCGATGGCTATGCCGTTTACTAAGGTGCCGTCTAACACATAGGAGGCTTCACCGGTGAGTAAAGACAAATAGCCATTATTAGGAATTTGGTCATTCCCAACGGTTCCGTAACTAACTCTCAGCTTTAAAGCATTAAAATTTTTAGGTTGTCCGAAAAAAGCTTCATCCGAAATGTTCCATCCTGCTGTAAATGAAGGGAAATATCCTACTTTGTTTCCGGGACCAAACTTTGTAGAAGCATCTCTTCTGATGATGGCAGAAAAAAGATATTTCCCGCTGTAGTCATATTGAAGCCTGCCAAAGTAAGACAACCTTCTTTCGTCGTAAACGTATGAACTGTTTGTTTTTACATCTAAAGTTCCGGTTGTCAGGGCAATATCTGCAAATTCCCATGAATTGTTGGGTACGTCATATCCCGTTGCAAACAAACCGTTACCCCATTGTTTAAAAATAGTTGTTCCGGCTGTTAAAGCAAAGTTGTGATTTTCATGGAGTGTTTTTTTATACTCTCCGAATAAATCAAATGAATAATCATTGTCATTAACAGCTCCCTGTGTAACACTGCTTCTTACGTTGTCAAATACTTTTCCGCCGTAGCTGATTTGTTTTGCAAATGATTTACTTTCACTGTTTGCAGTGTTAAATCCGATTCGGGATGATAATTTAAACCCGCTGAAGATAGCATAATCAAACCCGACTGTACCGTTTAATCTTTTGTAATCGTAATTGTTATACGTGTTTGCAATTTGTGCTAAAGGGTTAATGATTTCAGTACCTAAACCGGCTGTACTTGGCACTAATGTAAAGTCGCCGTTTTCATCATACGGAGCCAGCGTAGCAGGAGTATTTAAAGCGTTGAACAATACTGAGCCTAATCCGTTTTCATTCAATGTTTTTCGGTTGAAGTACGTATAAATTACATTACTTTGAAATTTAATTTTGTCAGTCAGGTCAGCATTAAGTGCTATTCTGGCTGTATTTCTGAGGAACCCAGATTTTTTTTCACCCACAATACCTTCTTGGTCTAAGTGTGAACCGCTTATCGCATACGATATTTTTTCAGATCCGCCTTTAATGGACATTTCATGGTTTATCATAGGGACACCTTTTGAAAATACCTCTCTTTGCCAGTCGGTTCCTTCTCCCAAACCGGAAGCATTGGGGAAAGGAAGGCTTTGTCCTCCGTTTGCATAACTTTCATTAAGTAAGAGTGCATATTCAGTAGCATTCAACAACGGCATTTTTCTGCTGGTTTCCTGAAAACCTACATACGTGTTGTACTCAAATGATGTTTTTGAATTTCTTTTTCCGGATTTGGTAGTTACAAGAACAATACCGTTTGCTCCGATTGTACCGTAAATGGCAGCTTGTGCATCTTTTAATATGGTGATTGTTTCAATATCGTTTGGATTTAAAAGCCCTAATTCTCCAACATATCCGTCAATTATAACGGTTGGTCTGTTTTCACCGTTGGTGGCAATACCTCTGATCCGGATATCTAAATCAGCACCGGGTGACCCTGAACGGGTTGTTACATTTACCCCGGAAACTGTTCCTTGTAAAGCTTGTTCTACTTTTGCAGGTCTAAGAGTTTCCAAGGTTTTAGCATCAACAGTAGATACGGCTCCTGTCACTTCTCTTTTCTTTTGTGTTCCGTAACCAATTACGACCACTTCTTCCAATGCTTTGGTATCTTCCTGAAGCGTTACGGTAATTTTGTTTGAATTTGTTACCTTATATTCAAAGGTAACATATCCGATAGAGCTAAAAACCAATGTTGAGCCGGACGATACTTTAGAAAGTAAAAAATTGCCGTCAAAATCGGTTGAAGTTCCTTTGGTAGAGCCTTTAACTACGATGTTTACACCCGGCAGACCCATTCCGGAAGCATCGTTAACTGTTCCGCTTAAATCATATTCCTGTGCCATACAGAAGGATGAAAATAAGAGAAACGCATAAACAAATAAATTTGACTTCATAAGATGTTATTTTGTGAATTTTAAAAGTAGGATTATATAATGAGAATTTCGCAAAAAATACTACAACAAAAAATATACATTGTAAAAAAAAGAGTATATTTTTCAGTTATTACAACTGAAACGCTTTTGTTAACGATGATTTAACTAAAAAAAATAACTGGCACAACCAGTATTTATGTAAAAAAATAAAGCGATTACAACGTTTGTGTTGTGGAAATGTTGAGGTATTTTTAAGATTTGATGTATCGTCTTAAATCGATAAAATGTACTCAACAAGTCCCTGTTCATGCGGTAGATCCATTTTTTTACGCAAACGATATCGTTTTATCTCAACACTTCGCACGGAAATATTGAGCAAAGGAGCTATTTCTTTAGATGAAAGGTTTAGTCTCAGGTAGGCACACAAACGTAAATCGTTAGGGGTTAGCGTTTGATGTGCCGCTTTTATCTTCTTTAAAAAGTCTTTGTCGGCATTGTTAAAAGCATCAACAAAAACATTCCAGGTATCTTCTTCATTGATGTTTTTGTTGATGGTTGAAATAACGGATTTAATGTTTTTGTTCTGTAAACTTTCCGTAGAATTTTTTAAGTCTTCCTTAATCATGGCCAGTAACTCGTTCTTTTTAATGAGGTTCATGGTTGATGCGGCCAATTCACGGTTTTTACTTTCAAAATCCTGTTCAAGCTGCTGGTTTTTAATACGCATTAGTTCCTGTTCGGTTTCAAGTTCCTTGATTTCCAGTAGCCGGTTATTTTCTTCAATTAATTTTTCCTGTTGTTTGTAATAATAATTCTGATAAGCCTTATTGATAAAATAGGCCATGATTAAGAGTAACAATGTATAAACAGCCATGGCCAGATTGGTGGAGTACCAGGGTTTCAGTATGGTAAAGCTGTACGTCTCGGTGTTTTCACTGATTGAGTTTCCTATTTTAGCCCTTACTTTAAACGTGTATTTGCCCGGTTGCAGGTTTTTAAAATTAACGGTTGATTTTGAACTCCATTCACTCCATTCATTCTGTACTCCATCTAAAAGGTACTGAAATTCGGCCATAATGTATTTGTTGAATTCAGGAACGGTGTAAGAAAAAGTAATATTGTTGTCATTTGATTTAAAGTTGCCGTTTGTCTTGAGCGGAACAAAAGTTAGCGATTCATTTTGCCGGTTTGTTGCAATATTGGTCAGGTGTATTTTATAGTTGTTAAATGTTAAATCATCAATGTTGATGGCGTAATATCCGTCCGTTGTTCCGATTAAATAAAGCGATTCGGAAAGTTGGGAAATATTTTCATAGCCCAGCATTGAATTGGTCAGTGAGGACGGAATAGGGATGACATTGTGTTTTAAGGTTGTACTCAGTTTACCGTAGGAAAAATAATTGATGTAGTTTTTCGTAAAAAACCAAAGACGGTTTGCTTTGTCGGCCATTAATTTTCCGGACTGGTATTCGTCTTTTTCAAATACGGTACTCAAGGTTTTACTTTTTTGAAATTTTTTGGTTTTATTATTAAAAGCAAATATTCCATCTTTAAAAGCATAATAAATGATGTTGTTGAATTTTGCTAAACTGGCATTTTTTCCTTTTGTCGGGTTTTCATACGTTTCAAAAAAAGTGGTTTTGGTATAACCCTTATCGGTTTTAATGCGAAATACACCTTTGTATTCGTGGCTGATTAAAATTTCATCCGGATTGGCCAATTCAAAATATTTTGACGAATAGTCAAACCCTTTGATCTTATTTTTAAACTGCCAGGTGTTGTTTATTTTCTCGAGTACTGAAATTCCATAATAGTTGCCCTGTAACAAGATGTTTTTGTCCGTATCGATTGACTCAAATTTCCAGGTACCGGAACTGTTAAAAATAGAGGAGGCTGTCTGATTGTCAATCAGGAAAGTTCCGGAATCGTGGCCGCAAAAGAGTTTGTTGTCGTATAAAAAAAGCGACCAAACCTGTCCTTTTGTGCCGGAAACAAATTTAAAATCATCATTTCCTTCTTTGTTTTTATAAAATAATCCCTGGTTGGTTCCAACATAAAGTTTATCATTAAAAATAACGGAAGCATACACGGTTCCTAAAATCCCGGTGTCGTCAGAAAAACTGCGGATGGGTGAAGTCAGGTTTATGCAATTGATGCCATTGTCCAGCCCGATCCACACATTTTTATCAGCATCCTCAAACAGTGATAGAGCGGTATTATTGCTGATTCCTTTGTTTTGTGTGATGTGATAAAGTGTTTTTCCTTCTGCATTGATAATAAAAATGCCATTGGAGACAGTACCGATCAGGTAACTGTCATCAGAGTATTTCTGAGCACAGTATATACTGCTTGTGTTTAATTCCGGATCGGAATCCGTTACCCATCGGGTCAGGTTGTTGTCTTTGAATGTATAAAAGCCGTTATGCTGAGTCAGTAAAAGCAATGAATCATTTCGTTTATAAATAGAAACAATTTTATTTTTAAGAAAGAAAGGATCTTTTGAAATCAGTTTGCTGGCTCCGTTCTCAATTTCATACAACCCGTTATTTACGGTCTGAAAATAAATTGATTTTGCAACGGTATATGCTTTAAAAATGCCGGTTTCCGGTGTAATGGTCTTGAATGTTTCACGCTTTGAGTCATAAATAAAAATTTGATTCAGCGATTGAAAAATAACCCAATGATCAAATTGCAGGATGTTCCAGAATTGTTCGTCATCCAGGATTTCAGACTTTATTTTTTCGCTCAGGGAGGTGTATTTAAGCAATCCGTCAGGTTGTCGTTTCCAAAACCCGAATTCCATATAGCAACCGCTGTAAATTCTGTCGTCGATTACTTTTACGGAACGAATGATGGTTTCATTCGGAGCCGGATAAAGAATCCATTCGGTACCGTTAAATTCTAATAATCCTTCGTTGTTGGCAAAGTAGATATAATTTTGTTTGTCCTGTGTGATCATCCAGTTTTGATTACCGGCTTTGTAACTGCTTGGGGCATATTTTACGATAGGCGGCAGTTCCTGAGCATATCCGGTAAATGCCAACAGCAAAAGGCAACAGTTTAGAGCCCGTCTTAATTTTGACGGTTTATTTTTTGCGTTTTCAAAAAGTTTACAGGACATGAGTACGGTAATAAAAATTGGTGATGCGTATGGATTAAAAAGCACATTTTTTTAAAATGTGCTCTAAATATATAAAATATATAAAAAAGGAATTATTTTTTTGTAAATTTCTTGGTTTGCACAGTCCCGTTACTGATGGTTCGGATCAGATACATTCCGCGGCTCAAATCTGAAACATCCAGGTTGATTTCTTTATCAAAAGGCTGAATGTTCCGCAATACTTGTCCGGTAACAGCATATATTGTTAAATCATCCATGGCTGATGCAGCGGATATGGTCAGGTAATTACCGGCCGGATTGGGGTATAGTTTGAAATCATTTTTGCTGAAATCATTTATGGAAAGAGGTGTTTCCAATACAATATCATCAAAATAAAAAGTACTGCCGTTGCCGGGATTTCCAAAATCAAAGAAAAGAACAACCCGCTGATAAATATTTTGTGTAACACTTTCCGGAAAATTAAAGGTAAGTTTTTCCCAGGTATTTGCTAGGGTGGTCGTGGCATCAACTTCAATGTTGATATTCGGATTTCCGGAGTTCTCCAGTTTTAGTTTTACGATTCTGCCTTGTTGTGGTGACCAGGTTTTCAGACTGATGCTTTGGCTTTCTGAAAAATCAATGGCTGTTCCTAAATTAATGTAGGATCCTCCCCAGGTTTCTGCTCCGGGTGTTTTGATCTGTTGAGCGACATGAGCCGATTCGTTGATGCCGCCGGGATTGGGGTTGGAGACTTTAGTGGTTTCGGCACCGCCAAAATTAACAAAGTTGTAAAGCAGTACATCTGATTCAAAATCAACAGGAATGGTGGGTAACAGCGGATTGATTACAGGGATGCCAAAGGTTAGGTTATCAATGTAGCAGACGTTGTCAGAGGTGCGGTTGTTTTGAAAATCGGGAAATATTACAATCTGATCATTAGTTTCACCAATTTTACCCGAAAAGTCAAAAGTCAGTTCTTCCCATTGGTTTACTAAGGTGTTTGAAACCCGTATTTCACCAGTGGAGGCGTTGGTGGAGGTGACCAGTTTTATGCCTACATCACTGATTACGGATTTCCAGACCATTAGTTTGATGGATGAATTTTCGGCAGTCAGTGTAAAGGTGCCGATATCGGAGCCATGCTGGCTTTCAAAACCGGCAAACGGAGCTCCGCCTTGCAGGGCAATAAATCTGGCGACGGTAGGAGAGGTGTTATTTCCTGTCTGATCCGGATTCGGTATGATTTCCAAAGGAGCATTGTCCACATTTTCAAATGTTGTCCACGTCCAGTCAGAACCGGGTTCACCCGGTTCAAATGTAATAGGGGCATTCTGGCAAAAAGCGATGACTGATACCATCAGCATCATTAAAAGAGTAGTTTTTTTCATGTGTTGAATTTGAATTATGTAATTTTAGTAAAACAAAATTATGGTTATATAAATATAATGACTATTTTTTTACGAATCATGTAATATATGTTATAATAACTATACATTTTTTTAATTGCAGTGCATCCCTATACAAACAGTAACTTTTTTCTTTGGGAGACTTGTTCTTTTATTAGGATTTTATATGGCTAATCATTATCTGAAAGTAGGACATGTATAGTTTATGTTGAGTTGTCTAAGGTTGCAGTTTCTCTTTTTCTAGTTGGTTTTAGCGGTGATTTAACCCTATAATATGCGGAATGTTGAGTTTTTTTCAATACCGTTAACTTTACATTAACGGTATGTGTGGGTTATGTGACTTTTGTCATATTTTCTCTTTTACGGATTATTTAACTTTATCAACATAAAATTAGGAAATAAGATGAAAGCCGTTTTTAAAATACAAAACCTGAAATGCAACGGTTGTGCTAATACAATCAGCAAAGAACTCAATTTGTTGGAAAATATTTCTGGGGTTAAGGTTGACCATGAAGAACAAACGGTTTCCTTCTTATATGCCCGGGAAGCCGATTTGGTAACAGCAAAATCAGCGTTGCAACGTTTAGGTTATCCTGTAGAAGGAGAAACGAATTCATTAACGGAAAAGGTAAAATCGTATGTAAGTTGTGCGATTGGCAGGATTAATAATTAAAAGGTGTTCTTTAAAATTCAGCTTTTCGGTTTGACAAAGCTTAAATCACTTTAACAATAATTTTATTTATGAGTATTAAAATTCAAGTTTAAAACACTTTTTGTTATAAAAAATTGGGCTCCTAAATAGGTGCTCATAATGAACAATGATCCCATAGCTATCGGAGCATAAAATTTGTTGATGGCCAAAACAGTATCCGAAACAACAAACAAAACAGCACCAATCAATACCCATAGCTTAGCCGGTTTTTTCCATTCAAAATAAGCTTTTATACTCACCAAGAGCATGACGGAAATCACAAAAGCATATATGACAACCGGTATTTTCATTTCATTCAGTGAAGACCACAGAAAGCTCAAGACACCGGAAAGATAAATCAAAATGACAGGAATAAACCGCCAATAGATTTTGTTGTTACTTATATTTTCTTGTTTGTGAAACAGGAAAATATAAATCAGCTGAGCGATTAAAAATGCAACTAATCCTGATATGAAAAACAAAGAATGTCTGTCAGAAAACATCAGCAGTACATCACCAATCCACGAGAAGAATAATGCATACAGTAGTATTTTTTGTGTCTTAAATTTATCGGAGATTGAAACAATACGGATTAAAAACGGAATTAAAAGAGGCTTTAACCACCAGGCCATATCTTCCTTACCCGAGATTATTAAAAGTAAATAGAGAAGGCAAATAACAATAAAACTGCGGGTAAGTCTTTTTATTTTCATCAGGAATTCATCGTTTTAGAAGTGTTTTTCAATCCGCTGAATTCGTTGTTTGAAAAGTAGTAAGAAGCAGCAAAAGAGATTAAAAAGTAAAAACCAATAATAAAAGTACCGGAAGATAAATAATCATTCATTCCGAACCAGTCTCCGTAAAAAAACAAAATACCGAAACCGAACAGTAACCGGTACAGTTCAAAAAAATAAGCGTTCGGATTGGTATCCATCAGTTCCGTGCAACTGTATATGGTAACAAAAATAAACAGCCCGTATACAAAAATGGAAGGCAGACCGATGGTTCCGATATTCGCAAACAGATAACTGACAAACCCTAAGGTGATAAAAAGCTGTAGAATTGAATAAAAGGTCAGCAAGGATGAATGTGGCGGATTATATTTTTCAAAAGCATATACATCTTCAATTTTACGAACCGGATATTGTTCTTCAAAGCCTTCCGGTCTCCATCCGGTGGGCATAAACCATATCCGCAGTTTGTCTTTCCAGTTTTCAGTCCGCCAGGCATCCAGCATCAGCAACCGTAAATGCTGGAAGTTTATTTTTATCGGGTTCCAGGTTTGAGCCGGTCTTGTAATACCGAAAACAGGAGGGATATCCTTTAATTCTTCCTGAAAAGTGCCAAACCACTTATCCCAGAAAATAAAAATCTGTCCGTGATTTTTATCTAAGTATTCATTGTTAATGGCATGATGCACCCTGTGATGCGACGGTGTGACAATAATTTTCTCTAAAAAACCCATCTTGCCGATATGCTTGGTATGGTACCAAAACTGCATAAATAAATGCAGCGGAAGTACAATGGCAATTACGGCAGCAGGAACTCCCAAAAGAGCTGCCGGAATAAGTAAAAAGGTGAATAAGTTAACAAATGAAGAAACGGATTGCCGTAAAGCACAAGCTAAATTAAACTCTTCGCTGCTGTGATGGATGGCATGTTTATTCCAGAATATATTGATTTGGTGAGACCAACGATGCGTCCAATAGCCATAAAAATCAATGACAAAAAAAGCAATGATATAAGTAAGCATTGTGTTTTCAATCGTGATAACGGCTACTTTAGAAACCATCCATTCATAGGTCATGATCGAAACACTTATTCCCAATACATCTTTCACCACGTTGGTAATTCCGGAACTTAAACTGGAGACAGTATCCATCAGTGGAACCGTATCGTTTTCACGTAAGTAACCGTAGGCTTTTTCTATCACAATCAGTAACAGAAAAACCGGCATGGCGATGAGGAGTATTTTTCCGTATTGCTCCAACGTTTTCTTATATAATTTCGGCACTCAAACCGGCCTCCAACAACTGTGTGCATTGAGGCTTAAGTTCGTCAATCGGCCCGGTTTTAACGGTACATTTTCCTTTGTAATGAACTAAAATGGCACATTGTTCGGCCTGTTCACTGGTGTGATTGCACACACGAATCAAGGTGTCAATTACGTGATCAAAAGTATTAACATCGTCATTGTATAATACAATTTCGTTATTCATACCAACAGCTTCTTCGACTAAAACTTCTTCTTTAATTTTTTCTATCGTACTCATTTTAGTTTAGTTAAAAAGTAATTTTTGATTATTCTGTTTATGACTGGATTTTCAGATTGTTCGGATAATCCAACAATCCAAAAACTTTCATCTTCTATCTTCCCGCTTCCATCTGATACTTTAGACTCACCCAATTATTCCGTTCAATTGTTTTGTTCAATTTCAGACCTAATTTCAGACAACATTCGTCAATAGCGGGAATATCGTCCTTGTAAAATCCACTCAAAAATAATAAACCATTCTGATTTAAGCAATTTACATAGCGATGCAAGTCGTTTAAGAGTATATTTCGGTTAATATTGGCTATAATTACCTCATATCTCTGATCGTTCAGCAACGTAGCATCGCCTTCGTAAACGGAAATATGCCGGCAATTATTTCGTGTTGCATTTTCAATCGAATTCAGGTAACACCAGTTGTCAATATCAATAGCGTCAATAGGTCGGGCTCCTTTCATTTCGGCTAAGATGGCCAGAATGGCAGTTCCGCATCCCATATCCAGTGTTTTTTTACCCGTCAAATCAGTTTCCAATAAGTGTTGAATCATCATGTGAGTCGTTTCATGGTGTCCGGTCCCGAAACTCATTTTCGGCTCAATGATAATGTCGAATTCGGCATCTGTTCTCGGATGAAATGGAGCACGCACATGACATTTTCCGCCCACATCAATTGGTTCAAAGTTTTTTTCCCATTCTTCGTTCCAGTTCACCTGTTCAATTTCTTCCACCTGATACGAAATGACAAATTCGGGTGAATTTAAGATAAATATACCTTCCAGAATATCCTCCGTCCAAACGTCTTTTTGTACATACGCAGTTATACCTGATTCGGTTTCAATAAAGCTTTCAAAAGGTTTTTCACCCAATTCGGCTACTAAAATTTCGCATCCTAATTCTTTGGGTTCAACCGTAAAGTGATATCCTAAATAAATGTTTGACATAGTGTATTTTTTTGCAAAGGTAACAATACGGAAACAAACATACTTTTTATATAACAAAATTAAATTACTTTTGCCCAACAAAACACAACGACCTCTATGAAAGCAAAGTTACTGATTCTGTTTTTGATAATATGCTCATTTTCAATAGCTCAGGATATTAAATTCAGTACTAAGGATAATGATTTAAAATTAGCCACTTTACCTTATTACAATTATGGTAGAGGGTTGGGACTGACTTCTCCGGATAGTATATTTCAGTTGAATATCCGTTTCAGAATGCAAAACAGATTAGGTTATCTGAATAATGAGGGAGAAGATGATGCTTTTGAGGGGCAGGTAAGAAGATTGCGTTTGCGTTTCGATGGTTATGTGGGTAATCCGAAATTCCTGTACGCCATTCAGTTGTCTTTTGCACCGGGCGATGTGGGTGAAATTGAAGAAGGAGAAAACATTAACATTATTCGTGATGCGGTGATGTTTTACAGGCCGAACAAGCAATGGAGTTTTGCTTTCGGACAAACCAAATTACCGGGTAACCGTCAGCGTGTTAATTCTTCCGGAGCCCTCCAGCTCACCGATCGTTCCATCAATAATGCCCGTTTCAATATTGACCGTGATTTCGGTTTTCAGACGTATTTTTTGAATGAAAAAAATGAGCGGTTTTCGTATAATATTAAAACGGCGGTCAGTACAGGGAATGGCAGAAATGTTACCAAAAGCCCGGATGATGGTTTTGCTTTAACCGGACGGATAGAATTATTGCCGTTAGGAGCTTTTTCAAAAGACGGAACCAATTTTGAAGGCGATATAGCACGGGAACAAAAACCCAGATTATTGCTGGCAGGAACTTTTCAACGCAACGTGAAAGCCCGTCAAACACAAGGACAATTAGGATCTGATCTGTTTGAGAAAAGAACCATGGAGTCTGTTTTTGTAGATGCGATGCTGAAATACAATGGCTGGGCGTTGATGAGTTCTTACATGAACCGAACAGCTAAAAATCCGTTTACATTTAATCCGGAAGATCCGACAGATTTTAATTATGTTTATGTGGGAGAAGGTTTTGATTACCAGATAAGTTACCTATTTCCGACAAATTATGAAGTTATCGGACGGCTTTCAACCCAGAAAGTAAACAAAGATATTCAGGATTTTGCCCCGAACACCAAACAATACAGTATTGGTGTGACCAAGTATTTCTGGGAGCATGCCTTTAAACTCCAATCTGAAATTACCCTTGATGATGTAACCTACTTTGACGGAAGCAGTAAAAGCAACTGGTACATCCGTTTTCAGGTGGAAATCGGGATATAGTTTTTATTTCAGACCTCAATCAGTGGGTTAAATTAATTAAAATTTAACCCGAAATCTGTTTTTCACTTTCCAAGAATATACCTATTTTTGCCCATGCAACACAACGTACTTATTTTAGATTTTGGTTCGCAATACACACAGCTTATTGCGAGAAGAGTTCGCGAATTAAACATTTTCTGCGAAATTTTTCCTTACAACAATGTTCCCGAAGATTTGTCCGGCTTCAAGGCCACAATCCTTTCCGGAAGTCCTTTCTCGGTGAGAGCCGACGATGCTCCGCATCCCGACTTGTCTCATATCAGAGGTAAAATGCCATTATTGGCTGTTTGTTACGGAGCTCAGTACCTGGCTCACTTTGATGGGGGCGAAGTCGCCCCGTCCAACATACGGGAGTATGGTCGTGCCAATTTAAGTTTTGTAGATGATCATGATCCGTTTTTTGAAGAAGTGGCCCTGAACAGCCAGGTATGGATGAGTCATAGCGATACGATTAAAAAATTACCTGCCAATGGTGTACGGTTGGCCAGTACCAAAGATGTGGAGAATGCGGCTTATCGTATTGAGGGTGAAAAAACGTATGGCATTCAGTTTCATCCGGAAGTATACCATTCGACAGATGGAAAACAGATGCTGGAAAATTTCCTGATCCGTATAGCCGAAGTACCGCAAAATTTTACACCAAATGCTTTTGTCGATGAAATTGTAGCTGAATTACGCGAAAAAATAAAAGGAGATAAAGTTGTTCTGGGACTTTCGGGCGGGGTAGATTCAACAGTAGCAGCGGTCTTATTGCACAAAGCAATAGGTAAAAACCTGTATTGCATTTTTGTGAATAACGGTTTGCTGCGTAAGAACGAATTTCAGAATGTATTGGAGCAGTACAAAGGAATGGGATTAAACGTAAAAGGGGTAGATGCCGCTGACCGCTTTTTAGATCAGTTGGCCGGTGTTGAAGAGCCGGAAGCCAAACGTAAAACCATTGGCCGGGTGTTTATCGAAGTGTTTGATGACGAAGCCCACCGTATAGAAGACGTGAAATGGTTAGCCCAGGGAACCATTTATCCCGACGTGATTGAATCCGTTTCCGTAAAAGGACCATCGGCAACCATCAAATCACACCACAATGTGGGCGGTTTACCCGATTTTATGAAGTTGAAAATTGTAGAGCCGCTGCGGATGCTGTTTAAAGATGAGGTTCGCAGGGTAGGAGCAACCCTTGGAATTGACCCGGAATTATTGGGCAGACATCCTTTTCCCGGGCCGGGGTTATCTATCCGGATTTTAGGTGATATTACAAAAGAAAAAGTTCGTATCTTGCAAGATGTTGATGCAATCTTTATTGAAGGATTGAAATCGCATGATCTTTATGATAAAGTTTGGCAGGCCGGTGCTATTTTGCTGCCGGTAAACAGTGTGGGAGTCATGGGCGATGAGCGTACCTACGAAAAAGTAGTTGCGTTGAGAGCAGTAGAATCAACGGATGGTATGACGGCCGATTGGGTACATTTACCGTATGAGTTTTTAATGAAAATTTCAAATGAAATCATTAATAAAGTAAAAGGAGTGAACCGGGTGGTGTATGACATCAGTTCTAAGCCCCCGGCAACAATTGAGTGGGAATAATTTAAGTTAACATAAAAGATGAAGAAGTTTTTGTTTGGAGCAATTGTATTGCTAAGCCCCCAAATCACTTTTTCACAAACCGTGGTCAAACCGGGTATGGATGCTGTAAAGCACACCGTTGCTTCGGGTGAGACCGTTTTAGATATTTCAAAAAAATATGTGGTCGATCCGGCGGAGATATACCGGGCCAACCGATTTGCAATTGACGGCGTTAAAGAAGGAATGGTGCTGGAATTTTATGCTCCGCAAAAAGCACCTGAAATAGTACTTCCTTCTGAAAAATACCAGACTAAACCGGTTTCAGAGCCGGTAGAATCAGTTGCAAAACCGGCGGAACAACCGGAAGATAAAGTTGTTAAGTACAACAACAGTAAAACACACAAAGTGAAATCAGGAGAAACCCTCTACGGATTGTCCAGGTTGTATAATGTTTCTGTAGATGAAATTAAAAATGCAAACACTATTTTGATGAAAAACAGTTTGCAGGCCGGACAAATATTAAAGATTCCGGATGGCACAGTTGTTGGTAATACGAATCCGGTGGTTGCTAAAAATGATTATGTAACACAGTCGGGAATAAACAATAAAAAGACCGGTGAGGTTTTTAAGCATACTGTCGCTCCCAAAGAAACCTTATATGGGTTATCTAAAAAATACAATGTTCCGATAGATGCCATTTTAAGTCAGAACGAAAAAATATTAAAAAATGGGTTGCAGGCAGGGCAAGTACTAACAATTAAAGTTGATTAACGACGTTTAAACAGTAGCAGAAACCTACACAAGCATGAAATTGATATTAAAAACCGTCATCGTTTTTTTAAGTGTCACCAATTTTCTGACGGCACAGTCTTCTGCCTATAAAAAACACACTGTTGCCAGGGGGGAAACGGTAACACAAATTGCCCAAAAGTATAAAGTTACTCCCTATGATATTTATCGCTTAAACCCGGATGCCCAGAACGGTATCCAGGAAAATGCCGTTTTGCTTATTCCGGATTCAGTGCTTCACAAGGAGTCAAGCATAACGGTTACAACACATGAAGTACTGCCCAAAGAAACTCTTTTCGGAATAGCCAAGCGATACAATACAACCGTTGAGGAATTAGAAAAACTGAATCCGGAAGTTAAAAAAGACGGATTAAAAATAGGCCAGACTCTTAAGGTTTCCGATAAAAAAGAAGCGGTAAAACAAAATACTTTGCCAAACGGACAAACGGTATTCCACGAGGTTCTACCCAAAGAAACCCTGTATAGTATCTCTAAGCAATACAATGTTACGGTTGAAGAATTGGAATTGTTGAATCCCGAAGCCAAATCAGGGCTTGTAATTGGTCAGAAGTTAACGGTTAAAAAAGGAAAATCTACAGAAAACACAACGGTAAGTCCAACCAAAAAAATAGAGATCCCTCATAACGGAAAATATTTGACCTACGAGGTAAAACCGAAAGAAACCCTATTTGGCTTAGCTAAAATGTTTCGCTTGAGTCAAGACGAACTGATAGCAATAAATCCCGAATTACGCGACGGTGTAAGAGAAGGGATGTTGCTGAAAGTTCCGGCTAATGTTGCGGTAAATACCGGAATTGTTCGTGAAATAAAAGATTTAAGCAAGTCGATTTCTGTGGGTGAAAAAAAAGAAATTGTATTGCTGATTCCGTTCAATGTTTCCAATATTGAAAGCGATACTTCGTTGTCAACCCAAGCCAGGCTAAAACGGGACGGGTTTTTGAATATGACCCTGGATTTTTATTCCGGGGCTATGATGGCGGTGGATTCAGCCAAAAGATTGGGGCTTAATTTTAACGTTAAGATTTTTGATTCTCAGGAGACAAAAAGTTCTTCTAATGTACTGCCGATTATCCGAAATAATAATGTGGATAAAGCCGATGCGGTCATTGGACCGTTTTATCCGCAGTATGTTGAAAAAGCCGCTGAATTACTCAACCCGCACAATGTGCCGGTTATTTCTCCGTTGCGGGAAACATCAAAAACATTCAGTAATTTATACCAGTCCATGCCTTCCGGCGACTTTGTAAAGAATGTAATGTTTGATTATATTCGTTCAAAAGAAGGTAATATGATTGCTTTGGTTGATAGGAAAAAAGAATCTTCCAGACAGTTTATCGAGGAAAACCACAAGGATATTTTTGTGGTTCCGTTGGGAGAGAAAGGCACTGTTATCGGTGACAGTATTATGCCAAAGCTTTCCAGAAGTAAAGTGAATTATTTTATTTTAGAAACGGCAACAACCGGTATGGTACTCAGTACGCTGTCACAATGCAACATGGCCAACAATGCCGGGTATAAAACAGAGTTGGTGGTGTTGGATATTAACCCAACCTTTGAAACGGATGAAGTGTTTCCGAAAATTTTAAAGCAGCAAATTATTTTTCCGTCCCTGACCAAGTTTCAGGACACAGCCGAATCGCTTAGTTTTGCAACCAGCTACAAAAAGAAAAATAATGTATATCCTAATCAGTATGCTGTTCGTGGGTTTGATGTGGTTTTTGATACCATGTTGAGGCTTTCACAGGCAGAAGATTTTGAAAAGACTATTCAGACATCTGCCACCGAAGGGATAGAAAATAAATTTGACTACGAAAAAAAATTAGCTTCCGGTTATTCCAACAAAGGCATTTACATTATGCGTTATGAGGAAGATTTAACCGTAAAACCAGTACAATAATGACTTCAAAAGTAACTTATATAGGTGATTTACGAACAACGTCGGTACACATGCAGTCGGGAACAGAAATTCTGTCTGATGCTCCTAAAGATAACCACGGTAAAGGAGAAGCCTTTTCGCCAACCGATTTAGTAGCCAATTCATTAGCTACCTGCATGATTTCTATTATGGGTATAAAATCGAGAGACATGAAGGTGGATTTAACGGGCTCAACCGTAGAAGTTACTAAAATTATGCAGGCTGAACCCCGAAAAATTGCCAAGATCATTATGGTTCTGAATATGAATGTTCAGGCAGATGATAAAACAAAAACGATTCTGGAGAGAGCAGCCATGACTTGTCCGGTGATGCTGAGTCTGCATCCGGATATTGAAAAGGAAGTTACTTTTAATTGGAAATAGTTGTCCGTTATCGGTTAACAGACAACAGACAACTTTCATGGATCAACAAAAAATCCTCATCAAATTAGCCCACACCAAAATGCCGTTCGGAAAATATGAAGGCCGTTACCTGATTGATCTTCCGGAATACTATGTGGTCTGGTATCATCAAAAGGGTTTTCCCAAAGGTGAGCTCGGACAGCAGCTTCAGCTGGTTTATGAGTTGAAATTAAACGGTTTGGAACATTTGGTACGCACCATTAAAATAAAATTTCCAAAGCTGTAACACACCGATTCAGAAGAATTGTTTTTAAATTCAATTATTGTCGCACAATCTCATTATTTCATTTTTACATTGATTAATTAAATCGTACTTTTGCACCGTTTTGCATTAAAGTATGTTCTATTAATTCATCACACACAACTACAACAACAAACAACAGCACAATGAATCAGACAAAGTATATTTTTGTTACCGGTGGCGTGACTTCTTCCTTGGGAAAAGGAATTATTGCGGCTTCCTTAGCAAAATTATTGCAAGCCAGAGGGTATCGTACAACCATACAAAAGTTCGATCCGTACATCAATGTTGATCCGGGAACATTGAATCCGTATGAACACGGCGAATGTTATGTAACCGATGACGGAGCGGAAACCGATTTGGATTTAGGACATTATGAACGGTTTTTAAATGTTCCGACTTCGCAGGCAAACAACGTAACTACCGGTAGGGTTTATCTTTCCGTGATTGAAAAGGAACGAAGAGGAGAGTTTTTAGGTAAAACGGTACAAGTAGTACCGCACATTACCAACGAAATAAAAGAAAGAATGCAATTGCTGGGCAATTCCGGTGATTTTGATATTGTGATTACCGAAATAGGCGGAACGGTCGGTGATATTGAATCGTTGCCGTATATTGAATCTGTTCGTCAGTTGTTGTGGGAACTGGGTGAAGAAAATGCCATCGTGGTTCATTTAACGCTGATTCCTTACCTGGCAGCGGCCGGAGAGTTAAAAACAAAGCCAACACAGCATTCGGTTAAAACCCTGATGGAGAGCGGAATTCAGGCGGATATACTGGTTTGCAGAACCGAACATGAATTGTCGGACGAATTGCGTCAGAAACTGGCATTGTTCTGTAATGTGAAACGCGAGGCAGTGATTCAGTCAATAGACGCTTCAACGATTTATGATGTCCCGAATTTGATGCTGGAGGAAGGTTTGGACAAAGTGGCATTGAAAAAATTGAATTTGCCTGAAAAATCGTCCCCGGATCTGAAACAATGGAATGAGTTCTTATACAAATTGAAAAATCCAAAGCATACAGTCAATATCGGTTTGGTTGGAAAATATGTGGAATTGCAGGATTCCTATAAGTCAATTTTAGAAGCTTTTATCCACGCAGGGGCAACCAATGAGACAAAAGTAAACATTGTCAGTGTACATTCAGAATATATTGACCGCTTGAATGTGGCTGAGAAAATAGGCGGTTTTGACGGGATTTTAGTAGCCCCCGGCTTTGGAGAAAGAGGGATCGAAGGGAAGATAGAAACCGTTCGTTATGTCCGGGAAAACAATATTCCGTTCTTCGGAATCTGTTTGGGAATGCAAATGGCGGTTATTGAATATGCCCGGACGGTTTTGGGGTACACAGACGCTAATTCAACCGAAATGAACCCGCAAACCACGCATCCGGTAATCGATCTGATGGAAGAACAGAAAACCATTACCGATAAAGGAGGCACCATGCGTTTGGGAAGCTGGAAATGTAACTTGGATAAAACCAGTTTGGCGTATCAGATATATGGTAAACAACAGATTGAAGAACGCCACCGCCATCGCTTTGAATTCAACGGTCAATTTAAAGATCAGTTGGAAAAAGCAGGTTTAAAAGCAAGTGGAATTAACCCGGATACCGGTTTGGTTGAAATTATAGAGATTGAAGACCATCCGTTTTTTATTGGCGTGCAATACCATCCGGAATATAAAAGTACAGTAGCGAATCCTCATCCGATTTTTGTCGGATTTGTAAAGGCCGCTGTTCAGCATAAAACGGTTTCAATCTGAAGTTGAAACTCAGTAATAGTAATAATTAAGTAAATGGAAGAAAAAAAATTAGACTTAAACTCAATCATCGGATTCGGATTGATTTTCCTGATTCTGATCTGGGTTATGTACAACAGTCAGCAAAACGAAGCCAAAGAAAAAGTTAAACAAACTCAGCAGGAACAAGTTGAAGCCAAACAAAATGATGCAGCAGCAACTGCTCATAAAGAGACTGAAACAGAAGTCATGACGGCGGTTTCAGATTCGTTAAAGGCAATTCAACAACAAAGTCGTCTGGGAGTATTTGCATATTCTGCTTCTCTTTCTTCTGCCCAAAATGATTTTACAACGATAGAAAACGAGGTTGTTCGTTTAAAAATTGCAAATAAAGGCGGTTATATTGCAGAAGCCGAAATGAAAGAATTTGAACAATTTGCCAAAGGTTCCGGTAAAAAAGTTCATCTGATTAAAAACGGAAATGCTGATTTCAATATCGAATTAAAAACAAACGATAACCGGACGCTGAATACCAAGGAGCTGTTTTTCGAGCCAACACTGACCCGGGAAGGAAAAAATCAGGTTCTTTCCTTAAAGCTGAAAGCCGCTGCAAACCAGTACTTAGAGTACCGCTACGTTTTAAAGCCCAATGAATACATGTTGGATTTTGCCGTTCGTTCGCAGGGGCTGAATACGGTTTTGAATACAACCAATCCGCTGAACCTGGATTGGAAAATCAAAACCTATCGCAATGAGAAAAGTGTTACCTATGAAAACAGGTATACTGAACTTATTTTTGAGTATGAAGGCGGTAAAGATGACTATTTAGGACAGGGAACCTCAAAGTCTGATGAACCAAAGGATGTGACTTATATTGCTTTTAAACAACACTTCTTTACCTCTGTGCTGTTAACGGATACCGCTTTTGAAAAAGCATTGGTGGTTTCAGAAAATTTAGTGAAAGACGAAGAGAAAGATACCTTGTTTACCAAGCAATTTAAAGCCAGTGTACCTTTGGCATTTAAAAACGGGGAGGTGAATTATAATATGAACTGGTATTATGGTCCTTCGGATTATCATATTTTAAATAAATACGACAGGAATTTAGATGAAATAGTACCGTTAGGATGGGGGATTTTCGGTTGGATTAACCGTTATATCTTTATCCCGACGTTTGATCTCTTAATCATGTTCCTGCCTTACGGGATTGCCATTATTGTATTGACTATTCTGGTAAGGATAGCAATGTCTCCGGTAACGTATAAATCGTATCTGTCTCAGGCAAAGATGAAAGTACTTCGGCCTGAAATTCAGGAATTGAATGCTAAGTTCGGAAAAGACCCGATGAAAAAGCAGCAGGAAACCATGAAGCTGTATTCCAAAGCAGGTGTAAATCCAATGGCTGGTTGTTTACCGGCTTTGTTGCAGATTCCGGTTTTCTACGCCTTGTTCAGTTTCTTCCCGTCGGCAATTGATTTACGGCAAAAAAACTTCCTCTGGGCAGATGACTTATCTTCCTTTGATTCAGTGATTAATTTGCCTTTTTATATTCCGTTCTACGGAAACCATGTGAGTTTGTTTCCGATTTTAGCGTCTATTGCTATTTTCTTTTATATGAAAATGACTACCGGAGACCAGGCCATGAGTACACCGCCTCAGGAAGGGATGCCGGATATGGCTAAAATCATGAAGATCATGATTTATATTTCTCCGTTAATGATGTTGTTCTTCTTCAATAATTTTGCTTCCGGATTGAGTTTATATTATTTTATTTCCAATACCATCACCATCGGTATCATGCTGGTCATCAAGAATTATATTATTGACGAACAGAAAATTCATGCTCAGATCCAGGAAAATAAAACCAAACCCAAAACCATGAATCGTTTTCAACGCAAAATGCAGGAAATGATGGAAGAGGCTGAAAAGCAAAAGAATTTAAAAAAGTAAGCACTAGTAAACGACTGATGTTTAAAAAGAAAAAATCCGTAACGTTGAAAAATGTTGCGGATTTTTTTGATGCTTCTGTAAATGTTTCATAAGTGTTTTTTTCTAATTCTGTGAGACAAAAACAAGATAACTAATAGTTTGCGTATAATATACAAAACAGTTTTATAAAGGGGTTTGCTGACGGGTTGCAGTCGTCAGCTTCCGTTACCCCAACAAAAAAACGGAGCATAAATAATCGCCAAATTGGTGAAAGAGAATAACGGAATATCGTAAAATGAAATTTACTTCCTTGAATGATGCTTTGGAAAAAGGCTTCATCAAATCATTACCATGTCTAACTAGACTCCTGATGCCACATCCTTCTTTCAATAGAACGATAATAGAATCGTTTATATTAATGTTGTATGCTTTATAAACAAAGTTTAATTGAAATTTCTTTAGGCATAATCTACATTTATACCGTTGTATTTCTTTTTGAAAACCATTTTTAACAGCAATTCCGTTGCATTTTGTACAATATATTTTTTCCATGCCCTAATTTAATACACGTAGCAAAAACAAATCCTTATTTGACAAGCTTTAATGAATACTAATCATCTAAAGCTTATTTCTATAAAATAAAAAACAGCATTCAGCT
>QFCS01001077.1_pt1 | contig 48676 bp, 42 predicted proteins | sample 3576561 | NCBI WGS metagenome assembly QFCS01 | reverse complement strand
GGGAGACGGGAGACGGGAGACGGGAGACGGGAGACGGGAGACGGGAGACGGGAGACGGGAGACGGGAGACGCAAAAGGAAAAACCTTCCCGATGTCCCACGCAAGCGATTTCGCTGCAGCTACCGCGCTTCTACGTCTCCCGTCTCCCGGCCTCTCAGATCAGCGTGCCGCCCGAAGCCTCGATGCGCTGGGCATTGATCCAGGCGGTGCCCGGCGACAGCAGCGCCGCGATCACGCCGCCGATGTCGTCCGGCAGGCCGACGCGGCCGAGGGCGGTCTGCGAGGCGATCGCAGCGTTGAGCTGGGCGTTGTCGCGCACCGCGCCGCCGCCGAAGTCGGTCTCGATGGCGCCCGGAGCCAGCGTGTTGACGCTGATGCCGCGCGCACCGAGCTCCTTGGCCATGTAGCGCGTGAGCACTTCGACGCCGCCCTTCATCGTCGCGTAGGCCGCGTAGCCCGGCAGCGAGAAGCGGGCGAGGCCGCTCGACACGTTGAGGATGCGCCCACCGTCGGCGATCAGCGGCAGCAGCTTCTGGGTCAGGAAGAACGGCCCTTTCAGATGGGCGTTCATGAGCTCGTCGAACTGCGCCTCGGTGGTCTCGGCGAACGAGGCATGGATGCCCATGCCGGCGTTGTTGAGCAGGTAATCGAAGCTTTGGCGCTGCCAGGTCTTGTCGAGCTCGGCGCGCAGGGTTTCGGCGAAGGCGCCGAAGCTGGCAGCCACGCCGACGTCGAGCGGCAGGGCCACCGCGCGGCGGCCGAGCTTGGCGATCTCGGCGATCACGGCCTCGGCCTCGGCGCGCTGGCTGCGGTAGGTCAGCACGATGTCGGTGCCGGCTTCGGCGAGCTTGATGGCGGCATTGCGGCCGAGGCCGCGGCTGCCGCCGGTGATCAGGGCGATGCGGGTGGTGGTTTTGGTGCTCATCGGAATCTCCTGTGCGGGTGAGAACTGAGGGTGGGCACAGCTTATTGATCCGTTACGCGCCAATAAATTAGCCAATATTGTCCTCAGTGTTATTCTGACCTGAACAATGAGTCCCGACTTCACGCCTCCCGGAGCCTCGATGAACCGCCTCGACGCCATGCAGCTGTTCGTCCGCGTCGCCGAGCTCGCGAGCTTCACGCGAGCGGCCGACAGCCTGAACCTGCCCAAGGCCAGCGCCTCGCTGGCCGTGCAGCAGCTCGAAACCGAGCTCGGGGCGCGCTTGCTCAATCGCACCACCCGACGCGTGCAGATGACGCCCGACGGCCGGAGCTTCTACGAGCGCTGCAAGGACCTGCTCGCCGACATGGACGAGCTGCAGAGCATGTTCCAGCAGACGCCGCAGGCCCTGCGTGGACGCCTGCGCGTCGACATGCCCGGCGGGGCGGCGCGCGAGCTCGTCATCCCTCGCCTGCCGGAATTCCTGCGCGAGCATCCGCAGATCGAAGTCGAGCTGAGCTGCACCGACCGGCGCGTCGATCTCGTGCGCGAAGGCTTCGACTGCGTGATGCGCATCGGCACGCTGCAGGACTCGAGCCTGATCGCGCGGCCACTCGGCTCGCTGCGCATCATCAACTGCGTGAGCCCGAGCTACATCGCCGAATTCGGCGAGCCGCGCACGCTCGAAGACCTGCCGAATCACCGGCTCGTCGATTACGTTTCCACGCTCGGCGCCAAGTCCGGCGGTTTCGAATATTTCGACGGCGAGCAATGCCATTTCATCGACATGCCGGCGACGCTGACCGTCAGCAACACCGACGCGTACGAAGCCTGCTGCCTCGCGGGCCTCGGCATCATCCAGCTGCCGGTGCTCGGCAGCGAGAAAATGCTCGCCAACGGTCGCCTGATCGAAGTGCTCCAGGATTTTCCGGCCGAACCGATGCCGGTCTCGCTGTTGTACGCGCACCGCCGGCACCTGCCGCAGCGCGTGAAGGTGTTCATGGACTGGATCGAGTCGCTCATGCGTCCGCATGTCGATCCGCCGAAGCACTGAGCGGCGCAGCGCACAACAAAAAGCCCGTGGTCCTTGCGGGCCACGGGCTGCTTTCACATCGATGCGACTCTAGTTCTGCGCTTCGGCCGTCCGCGCCTGCGTCGACTGGCTCCAGCCGCCGCCGAGCACCTTGTACAGCGTCGCGAGGTTTTGCAGGCGCGCGAGCTTGAGCGTTTCGAGCGACTGCTGCGCGGTGTATTGCGAGCGCTGCGAATCGAGCACCGTGAGGTAGCTGTCGACGCCGCGCTCGTAGCGCAGATTGGCGAGCTTGAAGCTCTCGTTCGCCGCGTCGGCCAGGCCCTGCTGGGCCTTGAGCTCCTCGTCGTAGGTCGAGCGCGCGGCGAGCGCGTCGGCCACCTCGCGGAACGCGGTCTGGATCGCAGCTTCGTAGCGCGCGACGTTGATGTCCTTCTGCACGTGCGCGAGATCGAGGTTGGCTCTGTTGGCGCCGGCCGCGAAGATCGGGATGCGAATGCTCGGCGAAAAGCTCCAGGACTCGGTTCCACTGTCGAATAGGCCGTCGAGATCGGGGCTGGTGGAGCCGTAGCTGCCGGTCAGCGTGATGCTCGGGAAGAACGCTGCGCGCGCCGCGCCGATGTTGGCGTTCGCCGCGATCAGGCTGTGCTCGGCCGCGAGAATATCCGGGCGTCGCACGAGCAGCTCCGACGGCAGGCCCGGCGCGAGCTGCACGGCCAGGCGCTGCTCGTCGAGGCCGCTGCCGGCGGACAGGTTCTCGGGCAGGCTCGGCACGCCGAGCAGTTGCGCGAGCGCATTGCGATCCTGCTTCACCTGGCGCTCGTAGCGGGCCAGGTTGGCCTGTGCGGTGTAGACCGAGGTCTCCACCTGGCGCAAGGTCAGCGCATCGGCCACGCCGACGTTCACGCGCTGCTGCGTGAGCGTGAGCGTCGACTGTTGGCTTTCGAAGGTCGAGCGCGTGACCGCGAGCAGGCGCTCGTCGGCGAGCAGCGCGAAGTACGAGCTCGCCACCTGCGCGATCAGGCTGATCTGCGTGCTGCGGCGGGCTTCTTCGAGCGACAGATAGTCGGCCAGCCGCGCCTTGTTGAGGCTGCGGATGCGGCCGAACAGATCGAGCTCGTATGAGGTCACGCCGATGCCCGCGCTGTAGGCGCGGATGATGATCGAATCGGCGCCACCGCCGCCGCCCGCCGCCCGCCGCCGAGCCGAAGCCGAGGGCCGACGTCGGCGTCTTCTGCACGCTGCCGCTGCCGGTCGCGTTGAGCGTCGGCAACAGCTCGGCGCGCTGGATGCGGTACTGCGCGCGCGCGGCCTCGACGTTGAGCGCGGCTTCGCGCAGGTCGAGATTGTTGCGCAGCGCCGTGTCGATCAGGCCTTGCAGCGTCGGATCGGTGAAGAACTCGCGCCAGCCGACCGCGCTGGCCGGCACCGCGCCGGTCGCATCGGCGACCGACACGGCGTCGTACTGCGCGGCGATCGGTGCCGCCGGCTGTTCGTAACGCGGGGCGAGCGTACAGCCCGCCAGCAGCATCGCGCCGATCGCCGCGGCGAAGGCGTGGAGCCTGGAAGGCCTGTGCATGGAATCACTCATCTCAGTGCTCTCCCGCCGTGTTGCCCGCACCGGCGTGCTCGCGCTCGCTCGGCCGCTTGGCCCGGGTCAGCTTCATCACGCCGACGAAGAACACCGGCACGAAGAAGATGGCGAGCACGGTTCCCGCGACCACGCCGCCGAGCACGCCGGTGCCGATCGCCACGCGGCCGCCGGCGCCTGCGCCGGTGGCCAGCGCGAGCGGCATCACGCCGAGGCCGAAGGCCAGCGAAGTCATCAGGATCGGGCGCAGGCGCTGATGCGCCGCATGCACGGTGGCCTTGACCAGGTCCTCGCCCTTCTCGAAGTTTTCCTTGGCGAACTCGACGATCAGGATCGCGTTCTTGGCCGACAGGCCGACGGTGGTCAGCAGGCCCACCTGGAAGAACACGTCGTTCGACAAGCCGCGCAGCAAGGTCGCGACCACCGCGCCGAGCACGCCGAGCGGTACCACCAGCATCACCGCAGCCGGAATCGACCAGCTTTCGTACAGCGCGGCGAGGCACAGGAACACCACGATCAGCGAGACCGCGTAGAGCGCCGGAGCCTGCGATCCCGACAGGCGCTCTTCGTATGACAGGCCCGTCCATTCGAAGCCGAAGCCCGGCGGCAGCTTCTGCATCAGGGCTTCCATCGCGGCCATCGCATCGCCGGTCGAATAACCCGGCTTGGCCTGGCCGAGAAATTCGACCGACGGCGTGCCGTTGTAGCGATCGAGCTGCTGCGGACCGTAGACCCAATGGCCGGTCGCGAACGCCGAGAACGGCACCATCTCGCCGCTCGCGTTGCGCACGAACCACTTGCCGAGATCCTCGGGCAGCATGCGGGTGTGCGCTTCACCCTGCATGAAGACGCGCTTGACGCGGCCGCGATCGATGAAGTCGTTGACGTAGCTCGAACCCCAGCCCGCCGACAGCGTGCTGTTGATGTCCGCGATCGTCAGCCCGAGCGCGCTCGCGCGCTCGCGATCGACCTCGAGCTTGTACTGCGGCTCGTCGTTCGGGTTGTTGGGACGCACGCCCATCAGGATCGGATCCTGCGCGGCGAGTTGCAGCAGCTGGATGCGCGCCTGCGCGAGCTTCTCGTGGCCTTGATTGGCCTGGTCGAGCAGCTGGAAATCGAAGCCGGTGGCGTTTCCGAGCTCGTTGATCGCCGGAGGAACGAAGGCGAAAGCCTGGGCATCCGGCACCGCCTTGGAGAAGTGCGCCATCGCGCGGGCGGCGATCGCGGCCACGCTCTGCGAATTGCCCTTGCGCACGGACCAGTCCTTGAGCCGCACGAAGGCCATGCCCGAAGCCTGTCCCCGGCCGGCGAAGCTGAAGCCCGCCACCGTGAACACGCCTTGCACCGCATCGGCTTCGTGCTCGAGAAAGTACTCGCGCACCTGCGTCAGCGAAGTCTCGGTACGCGCCAGCGTCGCGCCCGGAGGCGAAACCACCAGCGCGAACATCAGCCCCTGGTCTTCGTCGGGCAGGAACGAGGTGTTGATCCGCGTGAACAGGAACACCAGGCCGCCGACGATGACGATGTAGATGAGCATGAAGCGGCCGGTGCGGCCGACCATGGACGTCACCGTGTTCATGTAGCGGTTGTTGCCGCGATCGAACCACTTGTTGAACCAGGTGAAGAACCGGTTCTTCTCGCGATGCTCGCCGTTGGACGACTTGAGCAAGGTTGCGCACAAGGCCGGCGTGAACACGATTGCGGTAATCACCGACAGGATCATCGCCGAAGCCACGGTGATCGCGAACTGGCGATAGATGACACCGGTCGATCCACCGAAGAAGGCCATCGGCAGGAACACCGCCGACAGCACCATCGCAATGCCGACGAGCGCGCCGGTGATCTGCCGCATCGAGCGTTTGGTGGCCTCCTTGGCCGACAGATGCTCCTCGTGCATCACGCGCTCGACGTTCTCGACGACGACGATGGCGTCGTCGACGAGCAGGCCGATGGCGAGCACCATGCCGAACATCGTCAGCGTGTTGATCGAAAAGCCCGCCGCCATGAGGATGGCGAAGGTTCCGAGCAGCACCACCGGCACCGCCAGCGTCGGGATCAGCGTGGCCCGGAAGTTCTGCAGGAACAGATACATCACCAGGAACACCAGCAGCACCGCTTCGAACAGCGTCTGCACCACTTCTTCGATCGACAGCTTCACGAAGGGCGTGGAATCGTACGGATAGATGACTTCGAGCCCTTCGGGGAACAGCGGCTTGAGCCGTTCCATCGTCGCGCGCACGGCGGCCACGGTGTCGAGCGCATTGGCACCCGAGGCGAGCCGGATCGCCAAGCCCGTGGCGGGCTTGCCGTTGTACTTGGCGTTGAGGGCCATGCTTTCGCCGTCGAGCTCGACGCGAGCGACATCCCGCAAACGCACTTGCGAGCCGTCGGCGTTGACCCTGAGCAGCACCGCGCCGAACTCTTCGGGCGTCTGCAGGCGCGTCGGGCCGATCACGGTCGCGTTGAGCTGCTGCTCGAGAACCGACGGCAGGCCGCCGATTTCACCCGAGGCCAGCTGCACGTTCTGCGAGCGGATCGCGGCTGCGACGTCGGACGGCACCATCGCATACTGATTGAGCTTGGCCGCATCGAGCCAGATGCGCATCGCGTACTGGCTGCCGAAGACCTGGTAGTCGCCGACACCAGGCGTGCGGCTGATCGGATCCTGCACGCGCGAGACGATGAAGTCCGCGATGTCGCGACCGGTCATGCTGCCGTCGCGCGAAACCAGGCCCACGACGACCAGGAAGTTGCGCGTGGCTTTGGCCACGCGAATACCTTGCTGCTGCACTTCCTGCGGCAACAACGGCGTCGCCAAGCTCAGCTTGTTCTGAACCTGCACCTGCGCGATGTCCGGATTGGTGCCCTGCTTGAAGGTCAGCGTGATCGTCGCGCTGCCGTCCTTGGCGCTCGAGGACGAGAAGTACATGAGCCCGTCGAGGCCGCTCATCTGCTGCTCGATCACCTGCACCACCGTGCTCTGCACGGTTTCGGCCGAAGCGCCCGGGTACTGGGCCGTGAGTGAAACCGCCGGAGGCGCGATGGCGGGATATTGGGCAACCGGCATTTTGTAGATCGCGAAGCCGCCGGCCATCATCGTCACCAGGGCAAGAACCCAGGCGAAGATCGGGCGATCAATGAAGAAACTGGCCATGATCGCGCCTTAGTGCTTGTCGGACTTGGAAGCGCCGGCGCCCTGCGCGGGCACCTTGCCGGTCTGGGCTTCGGCACTCGATGCCGCCTTGAGCTGCTCACGCGTCATTTCGCGCGGCGTCGCCTTGGCTCCGGCGTGTGCGCTCTGCAAACCCTGCACGATCACGCGATCACCAGCGGCCAGGCCCTCACTGACGAGCCAATCGCCGCCAACCGCGCGATCGGTCTTGAGCTGGCGTTCGGCGATGGTGCCGTCGGCGCCGACCACGAGCGCGGTCGGCTCGCCCTTCTGGTTGCGCGTCACCGCCTGTTGTGGAACCAGCAGCGCCTGGGCCTGCTCACCCTGCTCGACCGTCGCGTGCACGAACATGCCCGGCAGCAGCAGCTTGTCCGGGTTCGGGAAGATGGCGCGCAAGGTCACCGAACCGGTGCCGGGCTCGACCGTGACTTCGGAGAACTGCAGCTTGCCGGCGGGGCCGTAATCGCTGCCGTCCTCGAGCTTGAGCCTGGTTTCGGCCGCGTTCTCGCCGGCGCGCTTGAGCTTGCCGCTGGCGAGCTGGCGACGCAGGTTCAGCAGCGTCACGCTCGGCTGCGTCGCGTCGACGTAGATCGGATCGAGCTGCTGGATGACCACCAGCGAGGCTTCCTGGTTCGCGGTGACGAGCGCGCCTTCGGTGACCAGCGTGCGGCCGGCCTGGCCGGCGATCGGCGACAGCACCTTGGTATAGGTCAGGTTGATCTGCGCGGTCTGCACCTGCGCCTTGGCGGACGCGACGTCGGCCTCGGCCGAACGCAGGCCGGCCACGGCGTTGTCGTATTCCTGCTTGCTCACCGCGTTGGTATCGACGAGCGGCTGATAGCGATCGACCACCGACTTGTTCACGGCGGCGGTCGCCTCGGCACGCGCGAGCGCGGCCTGCGCACTCGCGAGCGCGGCCTGGAACGGCGCCGGATCGATCTGGTACAGCGGCTGGCCGGCCTTGACCTCACCGCCCTCCTGAAACAAGCGCTTGAGCACCACGCCGCTGACCTGCGGGCGCACTTCGGCCACGCGGTACGGCAGGGTGCGACCGGGCAGATCCAGCGTCAGGGTCAGCGGAGCGGCCTGCAAGGTCAGCGTTCCGACTTCCGGTGGCGGCGGCGGTGCTGCGCCTCCCCCACCCTCCTTCTTGCAACCCGCGAGTACAACGAGGGCGGCCGCGGTCAAAAGGAGAGCTTTCTTTTTCATCTTTTACGTTCCTTCGTAGAGGCGCTCGCGTCCGTCGAACGAGGCGCTGCGAGTCTGCACGCCTCATCGCTCCTCTAGTACACACCACTTCCGTCTTGATGACGGCTTTGATTAGAATGAACGCTCATTCTATTCAGCGATCGCCGATCTCACAAGCCCAGGCGGGCGGGATTCGAGCGGTTGAGCGAGGAACGATGCGCCCCACCCGACCGAAGCGGTCAGCAGGCGACGCCCGGGACGGCGCCGCAGAAGGTAAGCCACGCCGCCAGCAGCTGGTCGACGCCGCCATTCGCTGCTTCGAAGAGAAAGGCTTCCATGGGGCCAGCATGGCGCAGATATCGGAAGCCGCCGGAATGAGCGTTGGCCACATCTACCATTACTTCCCGGCCAAGGAAGCGCTGATCGCCGCGATCGTCGAGACCAAGCTCGGCGAGTTCTTCTTGAAAATGGCCGAGGCAGCACGCGACTCCAGCCTGCTCGAAGCGCTGACCGCCCATCACGAAGGCCCCGAGAACGAAGCCCGGCGCCGCGAGCGCGCCCTGTTCCTCGAAATACTCGCCGAAGGCGAGCGAAATCCGCAGATCGCCGAGCTCATGCGAAAAGCGAACGACAGCATGCTGGATCGCCAGCGCCAAATCGTGCGCGCCCTCGAACCGGCAGCCTCCAAGCTGCCGGAAGCCGAGCTCAATCGCAGGCTGGAGATGTTCAATGCCCTGCAGAAAGCCGTCCATCTGCTGCCACGGACGGCCGAGGGCTGCAGCACTTACGAACGCGTCGTCGAACCGATGATCCGCTCGCTATTGCAGTTCGACTCCGACTTTTTTCAGCCGAAGTCGTAGCGGAACTCTTCCCTGAAGCGCTCGGCGAAGCTCTCAGGCGTGAACCTGTGGTTCTGCGGGCCGAGGCGCTCGATCTTGATCGCGCCCATCAGCGAGGCGATGCGGCCGGTGGTATCCCAGTCCAGGCCCTTCGAAATACCGAACAGCAGGCCGCCGCGATAGGCGTCGCCGCAGCCGGTCGGATCGGCCAGCGATTCGGCCTTGGCGCAGGGAATCTCGTAGAGCTTCTTCCTGGTGAAGATCTCCGAGCCCTTGCCGCCGCGCGTGACGATCAACGCCTCCACGCGCTCGCCGATCTGCTTGAGCGACAGCCCGGTGCGCGACATCAGCACCTCGGCCTCGTAGTCGTTGACCGCGACATAGGTCGCCTGGTCGAGAAAGCCGCGCAGGTCGTCGCCGTTGAACATCGACATGCCCTGGCCCGGATCGAAGATGAACGGGATGCCCGCTTCGGCGAACTGCTGCGCATGCTGCAGCATACCCTCGCGTCCGTTGGGCGACACCGTGCCGAGCTTGATGCCCTTGGCCGGGACGACCTGGCGATGCGCCTCGCTCATCGCGCCCGGATGGAAGGCGGTGATCTGGTTGTCGTCGAGATCGGTGGTGATGTAAGCCTGCGCGGTGTAGTGATCGTCGAGCCGCAGGATCTGGTCCTGGCGCACGCCGGTTGCGTCCATCCAGGACTTGTAGGCGTCGAAGTCCTTTCCGACCGTCCCCATCGGCAGCGCATCGCCGCCGAGCAGGTGCAGGTTGTAGGCGATATTGCCTGCGCAGCCGCCGAACTCGCGACGCAACTGCGGCACCATGAACGACACGTTCAACACGTGAACCTTGTCGGGCAGGATTTCGTTCTTGAAGTAACCCGGAAACACCATGATGGTGTCGTACGCCATAGAACCACTGATCAGGACGCTCACTGCTTTCCTCTATTCGTTATCGGCCTCGTTGTCTGTCCAGAGCATACGCGGCGAGGCTTTTTCGTGCAGATTTTGTGGCTACGCGCGGCAAAGCGCGAGGGCGCCGGTGCGGCCTGCGGTTAGAGTGAGCGCCACAAGGCTGATGCCGGGATGCCACGCTGCGCACTCGCGGATGGGGTACCGAGCCGCGCTCATTCCTTCTGGTAGTTTGGCGAGCGCGGGCCGTAAAGCATTCCTGACGGACGACCGGCTGCCAGCAGACGACTGCTCGTGATGGCGGCGACGTTGTGGCTCGCATCGGTGGAACTCTCGACGATCTGGCTCACGATCGCCTCAACGAGCAGGCCGACGAGTCCTGCGTTGGAAGCACCCCGGCTTTCTGCGCTCGAAGCACTTGCATTGCCCTCCCAAAGCACATTGCCGCTGCGCAGATCGACGAGCTTGGCGTCGGCGGCAACCACACTCTCGCTGTTGATGAGCTTGTACGAAGTACCGTAGCGAGTCACATTGATGTAGAGCGCCGCGTCTGCACCGAATATCTGGTGCAGCTTGGCGACCGGCACGTTGCTCACGTCCGCCGGGTTGCTGAGCCCGTTCTGGCGGAAAGTCTCGTCGACGAGAGTCACCGGCAATACGTAGTAACCCGATTCGGCAAGCGGCATTGTCAGCTGCGAGAGCATGCTGTAGCTCGCCTCGACCGAGGTCGAGGCATTGACGGGCGGCAGGATCAGGATCGTCTGCGGGCGGCTCGCCCGGAATGCGGTGTAGTCGTAAGAAGCCTGGGTGGCACAACCAGTCAGCAGCAGCGCCGAAAGGCCGAGCAATGCCGGGAGCGAAGCTTTCACACGCGAACTCATGCGAAGAAGCGGCATGGCTTTATCCCTTGCCCTGGGTGAAACGCGCCAGCAGAAAATCCATGTATGGCCTGGATTCCGGAAAAGCGGCTTCTTCAGTACGAAACGCTTGCTGCGCACGATCGGCTTGCCCTGACTTGAGATACAGCAGTCCCAGATGAGCGTTGAAGCCCGGCGGCAAGCGCTCACCCTTGGCCTGCGCTTTCTGCACGGTGGCTTCGAGCTCGACGAGCTGCTTGTCGATGGGCTCGCCGTCACCCTTGAAGTAGTTGTAGACCTGAGGCTGGTAGCTTCCCCAGTGATACAGCGGTTTGGGCTGCTGCACGCAGGCCGTCAGCGCGGCGGCGAGCGCCAGCGCGCCGACCGGCGTGGTTGAGACTGATTTCATGACTCCCCCTAGTGGATGGCACCGCCACACGATCGCCGCTCCCCGCAGCGACCGCACGCCGTCGACGACTTACCCAGCGACGGCTTACTTCACCGGCTTCCAGGCGCCGGCTTCGACGCTCGATACGAGCGTGTTGACTGCCTCCCGAATCGCCAAGTCGAGCACCTTGCCATTGAGCGTGGAGTCGTAGCTCGCGGTGCCGCCGAAACCGATCACTTCGCGGTTCGACAAGCTGTACTCACCGCTGCCCTGAGAAGAAAACACCACCTCGGAAGTCGATACATCGACGATGTTCAGATTGACCTTGGCGTAGGCGATCTGCTGCTTGCCGCTGCCCAGAATGCCAAATAGCTGCTGATCGCCCACTTCCTTACGGCCGAACTCGGTGACATCGCCGGTTACGACGTAGTCGGCGCCCTTGAGCGCCTGGGTGGAGCCCTTGATCTTCGCTTCCTGGCCGATCTCGCTCATATTGTCGCGATCCAGAACATTGAAGCGGCCGGTTTGCTGCAGATGCGTGATCAGGATGGTTTTGGCCTGGCCACCGAGCTGATCGGCGCCGTCCGAGAAAATGCCGCGCAGATAGCTCGAGCGATTGTCGAACTTGCCCACTGCGATCGGGCTGCGCACGCCCTGGTACACGGTGCCTGCGGAGGCTACCTTGGGGACTTCGAGCGTTCGATGACTCTCGGTCGCGCAGCCACTCAACACGACGCATACCGCCAGCCCGAGGCCGGCCTTCCATTGCTTCATTGGTTGATTCCCCCTGGAACCCTGAGATTGCGTATCGGACGAATGCTTCGACGGCACTTCACGATGCGCGCTGGGCCCTTCCGTCTCGTCGTCCAAGTCTGCTGAAGCGCGAGGGTTCCCGTCCAGTGAAATCGTTCGTCACCATGCAAGCGAACGGATTCGGGCCATTGATGGCAACCCATCACGAACCGTCAGCGCGGCTCGCGGCCGCCCGACGGTTCGCAACCTGAATTCGTGCTCAGCTCGCCGGCCGCCAACGAATATCGAGCTGACGCGCGGCGCGCACGTCGTCGAGCCGGCGCACCGGCATCGTGTACGGCGCACCCTTGACGTAGGCGATGTCGTGCTTCGCCTCGTCCCAGATCGCGACGAGCGCATCGACGAACAGATCGAGCGTCTGCTTGTCTTCGGTTTCGGTGGGTTCGATCAGCAGGCACTCGGGAACCAGCAGCGGGAAATACACCGTCGGTGCGTGGAAGCCGTAATCGAGTAGGCGCTTGGCGACGTCGGTCGCCGTCAGCTCGATCTGCTGCTTCTGGCGCTTGAGCGTGACGATGAATTCGTGGCTCGCGCGACGGCCCGGAAACGCGAGATCGAAGCCCTTGTCCTTGAGCCGCGCCTGCAGGTAGTTGGCGTTGAGCGTGGCGAACTCGGCGACGCGATGCATGCCTTCGCGGCCGAGCAGGCGCGCATAGACGTAAGCGCGCAGCAGCACGCCGGCATTGCCCATGAACGCGGACAGGCGGCCGATCGACTGCGGCAGATCCTTTTCGTCGAGCCAGCGGAAGCTCTCGCCGTCTTTTCCGACGACCGGAATCGGCATGAACGGCAGCAGGCGCTTGCTCACGCCGACCGCGCCCGCGCCCGGACCACCGCCGCCGTGCGGCGTCGAGAAGGTCTTGTGCAGGTTCATGTGGATGACGTCGAAGCCCATGTCGCCCGGCCGCACCTGGCCGAGGATCGCGTTGAGGTTCGCACCGTCGTAGTACAGCAGGCCGCCGGCTTCATGCACGATCGCGGCGATCTGCTTGATGCGGCGCTCGAACACGCCGAGCGTGCTCGGATTGGTCAGCATGATGCCCGCGGTCTGCGGGCCGACCGCGGCCTTGAGCGCTTCGATATCGACGTCGCCTTCGGCGTTGGTCGGAATCTCGCGCGAGACATAGCCCATCATCGTCGCGGTCGCCGGATTGGTTCCGTGCGCCGCATCGGGCACGAGAATTTCGGTGCGTCCGTGATCGCCGCGCGCGAGGTGATACGCGCGAATCATCGCCACGCCCGCGAACTCGCCCTGCGCGCCGGCCATCGGCGTGAGGCTCACGCCGGCCATGCCGGTGACGTCCTTCAGAATCTCCTGCAAGTCGTACATGCAGGCCAGAAAGCCCTGGCTGTGCGAAGCCGGAGACAGCGGATGTCGCTGCAGGAACTCGGGCAGCATCGCGAGCGTGTTACACGCACGCGGGTTGTACTTCATCGTGCACGAACCGAGCGGATAAAAGTGCGTGTCGATCGAGAAGTTCTTCTGCGACAGCCGCGTGTAATGACGCACGGCCTGCAGTTCCGAGACTTCCGGCAGCGCAGGTGCGCGCTTGCGGCGCAGCGCTTCGGGAACCGCGGTGAAATCGGCCGGCGTCGACGGGCGCTGGGCTTCCGCGCCACGGCCCTTGGAGCCGCGTTCGAAGATCAGCAGGTCGTTGTTGACGAGCGTGTTCTGTAGCAAGGTCATTTCATAGTCTCCCGATCAGGCCTTCGCGAGCACGGCAGCGAGCGCATCGCGGTAGTGCCGCAGATCGGCGGGTGTTTTGGTTTCGGTCGCGCAGATCAGCAGGGCGTTGCCGAGTTCGGGGAAATCGCTCGACAGATCGAAGCCGCCAAGAATGCCTTGCTCGCCCGCGAGCGCTTCGAGCACCGGTGCGACGGGCTTCGGCAGCGCGATCGCCGCTTCGTGAAAGCCCGGCGCATCGAAGACTTTGCGCACGCCCGGAATCTCGATGAGCAACTGCGCGAGTTCGATCGTGTGCTGCAGGCTCGCAGAAGCCACGCGCGCGAGACCTTCGGCGCCCAGAATCGACATGTGAATCGTCGCCGCGGTGACGAGCAGACCCTGGTTGGTGCAGATGTTCGAGGTCGCCTTGCTGCGCCGGATGTGCTGCTCGCGCGCCTGCAAGGTCAGCGTGTAGCCGGGCTTGCCGTCGAGATCGACGGTGCGGCCGACGATACGGCCCGGCATCTGTCGCACGAAAGCCTGCTTGGCGGTGAGAAACCCGAAGTACGGGCCGCCCGAAGCCAGCGGCGCACCGAGCGGCTGGCCATCACCGCAGACGATATCCGCGCCGGTCGCGCCCCACTCACCCGGCGGCTTGAGCAGCGCGAGCGAAACCGGATTGACGACGCCGATCACCATCGCGCCCTTCGCGCGCGCCGCATCGGTCAGCGCGTCGACGTCTTCGAGCACGCCGAAGAAATTCGGCTGCGCGATCACCAGGCTCGTGAAGCTGCCCGCTTCGAAGTTCTCGATCGCCTTGAGATCGGTGCGGCCGTGCGCATCGTGCGGCAACTCCACGATCTCGATCTGCTGCGCATCGACGATCGCGAACAGCACCTTGCGATACAGCGGATGCAGCGTGCGCGGCACCAGCACCTTGCGCTTGCCCGCCTTGTGACTGCGCTCGGCCATCAGCACCGCTTCGGCGAGCGCCGATGCGCCGTCGTACATCGACGCGTTGCTGACATCCATCCCGGTCAGCGCGGTCATCATGCTCTGGTATTCGTAGAGCAATTGCAGCGTGCCCTGGCTCGCCTCGGCCTGATACGGTGTGTAGGCCGAGTAGTACTCGCCGCGCGTGGTGATCTCCCAGACGGCCGCCGGAATGTGATGCTCGTAGGCGCCCGCACCGATGAAATTCAGCCCGCGCCGATCCTGATGCGCACGCCCGTGCATGAGCCGCACGACCTCCATTTCGGTGAGCCGATGCGGAACGTGCTGCAAGGCGCCACAGCGCAGCTCGGCCGGAATCTCGTCGAACAGCGCGTCGAAGCTTTTCGCGCCGATGACGCCGAGCATTTCATCGATGTCGGTTTCGGTATGGGGGATGAAGGGCATGAATGATGGCCTTTGAAAACGGAATTTGAATCCCTTCTCCCGCGTGCGGGAGAAGGTAGCGCGCCGGCGCCGGATGAGGGGGCGAGTATCGATACGAAAGCATCAACGCGCCGGCAAGCCGTGCTCCCTCACCCCGCCCTCTCCCCGCAGGCGGGAGAGGGAAAAAGTGCTTAAGACTCGATCGACTTCGCGTAGCCCGCCGCATCGAGCAGGTCGGCGACGCTGCCGATGTCGTGGGGCTTGAGCTTCCACATCCAGCCTTCGCCGTAGGGATCGCTGTTGAGCAGCTCGGGAGCGCCCGCGAGCGCTGCGTTGACCTCGACCACTTCGCCGGCGACCGGCGCGTAGACGTCGGACGCGGCCTTCACCGATTCGACGACCGCGCAGGCTTCGTTCGCAGCGAGCTGGCGGCCCACCTGCGGCACTTCGACGAACACCAGATCGCCCAGCGCGGCCTGCGCATGGTCGGTGATGCCGATCAGCAAGGTGCCGTCGGGCAGCGTCTTGATCCATTCGTGCGAAGCGACGTACTTGAGATCGGCGGGGATGTTGCTCATCGAGGCGTCTCCGAAAAATTTGAAGTGAGGAACTGCAGAAAACGATTGAAGCGCAGGACCAAGCCCGCGCTCAGACCAGCATTTTGCCGTTGCGAACGAACGGCGGTTTGACCAGCCGCGCCGGCACCCACTGGCCGCGAATCTCGACCTCGCAGTCGCCGTCGGCGGTAGCGTCGATGCGTGCGAGCGCGATCGACTGCTTCATCGTCGGGGCGAAGCCGCCGCTGGTGGTTTCACCGCTCGCGCCGTTGGCGAAGCGCAGTTTCATGTGGGCGCGCATGATGCCGCGCCCTTCGAGCACGACGCCGGCGAGCAGCCGCGGCGTGCCGTTGACGGCGTAGGGCTCGATCGCCGTGCGGCCGATAAAATCGCGTCCTTCGGTCCAGGCCACGGTCCAGCCGAGACCCGATTCGAGCGGATGCGTCGATTCGTCCATGTCCTGGCCATAGAGATTCATGCCGGCTTCGAGTCGCAGGGTGTCGCGCGCGCCGAGCCCGCAGGGCTTCACGCCGGCGTCCAGCAACTGCGTCCACAGCGTCTTGAGTTCGGCGTGCGGCAGGATCAGCTCATAGCCGTCCTCGCCCGTGTAACCGGTGCGTGCGACGAAAGTGTCGTCGTGGAAAACGGCATTGAACGGCTTGAGCGAAGCCGCATTGGCCGAGAGCAGTTCGGGCTCCAGGAAGCGGCCGACGATCTCGCGTGCCTGCGGCCCCTGAACGGCGAGGATGCCGAGGTCGCTGCGATGCTGCGCGCCGACGCTGAACAGCGCCGCATGATCGCGCACCCAGTCGAGATCCTTCTGCGTGGTGCCCGCATTGACGACGAGCCGGAAGCGATCTTCGGCGATGAGATACACGATCAAATCGTCGATGACCCCACCGTCCTCGCGCAGCATGCAGCTGTAGAGCGCGCGGCCGACGGTCTGCAGCTTGGCGACGTCGTTGGCGAGCAGCTTGCGCAGGAACTCGCGCGTGCGCGGGCCCTTGAGGTCGATGACCGACATGTGCGAGACGTCGAACATGCCCGCGCCCGAGCGCACCGCGTGGTGCTCGTCGAGCTGCGATTGATACTGGATCGGCATGTCCCAGCCGGCGAAATCGACCAGCTTGGCGCCCAGGCGCTGATGTTCGGAATGAAGAACCGTCTGTTTGAGCATGCGTTCGACTCTCTCGACAAAGTGGACGACATCGACCCCGGGACAGTACGCCTCGCCGGCTCGCGCGTTCGTCCGCCCCATCTGTCCTTCCGAAAGCCGCTTCGGACCTGAGAGTTGAGACTGCGAACCTCGCAGCCGTGCCCCATCGGTGGACGGCCGCTGATCACCACGCGTGGCCGCCGCTCTCCAGATTTTGCTGGTCCACTGACACGGATCAGTGAACTCGCAGTGCGCTCCCTTGACCTGAGCGATTCCGGGCGGATTTGCGCCTTCGGTGCCGGCCTCGAAGCGCTTCGCTCCTTACCGGACTCTCGCGCACTGCTTGTGCGTTGCAACTGGCGCGAGTCTACGCGAGGCCCGCGCCTCGCTCCAGACTTGCGCGCCCGATCGCGCGGAGCAAACCGCATCAGCCAGTCGCCGGCTGGAAATGCCCTCGACGATTCCGCCCGATCGAGTTATAACATCGGTTATACAGACGGAGGCGCACCCATGGAACTCAAGATCATCGCGGTCGGCAATTCGGCAGGCGTGCTGCTGCCCAAGGAGCTGCTGGCCCGCCTGCGCGTCGACAAGGGCGACGTGCTCTACGCGGCCGAGACGCCCGACGGCATCAAGCTCATGCCGCACGATCCGGCGCTCGCGGCGCAGATGGAGGTGGCCGAGCGGGTGATGCGCGAAGACCGCACGGTGCTGCGCAAACTCGCCGACAGCTGAGCGCGTCCACATGGATCTGATCATCTGGGTTGAAAGGCCGCTCGTGATGATGCTGCACGATCGCCAGATCGCCGAACACGGCGGCGGCGGTGGGCTGCGCGATGCCGGGCTATTGGAATCCGCGCTCGCACGACCGCAGCAGCTGTTCGCGTACGGCGATCCGCCGCCCGATCTGGCGGCACTCGCGGCCAGCCTTGCACATGGCCTTGCGAAGAATCATGCCTTCGTCGACGGCAACAAGCGCACGGCCTTCGTTTCCTATCGCACCTTTCTCGCGCTCAACCACGCCCGACTCGAAGCCAGCTCGGACGAAAAGTACCTGACGATCATCGCCCTCGCCGACGGCAGCCTTTCCGAGGCAGACTTCGCCTCCTGGCTGCGCTCGCACCTGCATTCCGATGCGTCATCGGTCGGCGTACAGGAGCCGAAGGCGCGCTATGGTTCGAGCCGCAAGCCGGCATCACGCAAAAAGGTTACCGCCTGAACACTTCGAAGCTCGCGCCGCTCACCGGCCGGCGTTTTGCCTGCGCCGTGCTGCTGCCGCTGGTTCTGTTTTCCGCCACTGCGTTCGCCCAGGCCCTGCCGTCGATCGACGACGTATCCGAGCAGATCCCGGATCGTCCGAAATGGGAGGTCGGAATCGGCGCGCTGGCCTTCATCACGCCGAACTATCCGGCCTCGGACGATTACCGCACGCTGGCGCTACCGGTTCCGTATTTCGTCTATCGCGGACGCGTGCTGCAGGCCGACGACGAAGGTTCGCGGTTGCGCCATCGCTTCACTCCGAACATCGAGCTCGGCTTTTCCGGCGGCGGTGCGCTGTCGAGCAATTCGAGCAGCTCCGGCGCCCGTCGCGGCATGCCGGACCTCGATTACCTGGCCGAAATCGGCCCCAACCTGCGGCTGAGCTTCGATGGCCCGGTGCCGCGTTCGAAACTGCAGCTCGATCTGCCGGTGCGCGCGGTGTTTTCGCTGGGATCGGACCTGCGCAGCCGCGGCGCGACGTTCGCGCCCGAGCTTTCGCTGACGAGCCGCTATCTGCCCAAGGACCGGCTCACGCTGCGCCTGTCGATCGGCAGCGACTGGGCAACCTCGGCCCTGCACGAATATTTCTACGAAGTGGACTCGCAATACGAGATCGAGGGGCAGCGGCCGGCCTACTCGGCATCGGCCGGCTATCTGGGCTCGTCGATCGGCACGCGGCTGAGCTACGTGTTCACGCCGCGTGTCTCGGGCTTCGTCGCCACGCGCTATTACAACCACGCCGGAGCGGCCAACGAGAACAGCCCGCTGTTCGAGCGCAACAACAACTATTCGCTCGTCGTCGGCTTCATCTGGTCGCTCTGGCAATCGCAGGCGCGCGCGGAAGACCGCGGGCCTTGATTCACCGCACCCATGCGCTCAGGAAATCGCGCGCCGGATCAGCAGCCGCTTGATCGGATCGACGCGATCGAGCAGCGAAAGCCCAAGGTCTAGCACCTTCGACAGGCCCGCGGAGCCGCCACGGAACGCGCGATCGAGCGCGTCGGTCAGCGCGAGCATTTCGAGATTGTCGGCCTTGCGCGAGCGCTCGTAACGACGCAGCAGGCGAGCCGAAGTCCAGTCGTTGCCGGCGCCTCGCGCGGCACCGAGTTCCGAGACCAGCGCCGACGCATCGCCGAGCCCGAGGTTGACGCCCTGCCCGGCCAGCGGATGCACCACGTGCGCGCTGTCGCCGATCAGCACGAGCCGGTCCTTCACGTATTGCTGCGCATGCAGCAGGCGCAAGGGGAACGTGAAGCGCGGACTCGACTCGCCGATGACGCCGACTTCGAACTGGATCGCCGCCGACAGCGCCTGGTGAAATGCTTCGGCCGGCTGCGCGCACAGGGCTTCGGCCTCGTCGGGCGGCAATGACCAGACGATCGAGCGACGCCCGTCCGCGAGCGGCAGAAACGCCAGCGGCCCACCCGGCAGAAAGCGCTGCAGCGCCACGCCGCCATGCGCGCGCTCGCAGCGCAGATGCGTCACGAGCGCGTGCTGTTCGTACTGCCGCTCGGCGGTGGCGATGCCCGCGCGCTCGCGCAGCGGAGACAGCGCCCCTTCGGCGGCGATGACGAGTTCGGCCTGCAGCGAGCGACCGTCGGCGAGCCTCAGCGTGGCCCCGTCGGCATCGATATCCGCCGCGGTTACGTCGCAGCGCGGCTCAGCTACACCCGCGGGCAAGGCAGCCCAGATCGCCGACAGCAATTGAGACTGCTCGACGATCCAGCCGAGCGCGGCGCCGCCGATGTCGGCCGCATCGAGGCTCAGCGCCTTCTCGGGGCTCGACTCCCAGATGCGCATCGATTCGTAGGTGCCGAGCCGATTCGCCGGCATCGCCTGCCAGACACCGAGCTCGCGCAACCAGCGCGCCGAGGCCGGCGAGATCGCGTAGACGCGTGGATCGTAATCCTCGCCGGGCGTCGGCGGCGTAGCCGAGCGTTCGAGCAGGCGGACGTCGAAGCCGGCCTGGTTCAGCGCGAGCGTCGTGGCCGCGCCGACCACGCCGCCACCGACGACCGCGATCTCGCAGCGCTCAGCCACGGCGACGGGCCAGCTTCGGTGCGGCGCTGCCGTAGCCGAGATTCTGATCGAGCACGGCCTGGCGCAGCGGCGGCGTCAGGTCGAGCATCAGCAAACCGAGGTGGCGCAGTCCGCGCAAGCCCGGCACCGCGTTCGAGAACAGGCGCACGAGGCCGTCGGTGAAATCGGCGACCCGCGCACGATCGCGCTCGCGACGGCTCTGATAAAGCGCGAGCAGCTCGGGCGAGCCCGGATCGCCATTCGATTCGGCGAGCGTTTCGGCCAGTGTTTCGGCGAGCGTCGCGACATCGCGCAAGCCGAGATTGAAGCCCTGCGCCGCGACCGGATGCAGCGACTGCGCCGCATTGCCGACCAGCAGCACGCGCGGCGCCGTCAGGCGCTCGCTCATGACCCGTTCGAGCGGGTACGCCATGCGCTTGCCGAGCGAACGAAACACGCCGAGGCGCTCGCCGAAAGCGTCCTGCGCGCGTTCGATGAAGCTCGCTTCGTCGAGCGCCAGCACTTCGCGATGCAGATCGGACGGCAGCGTCCAGACCAGCGAACAGGCGTGGCCAAACTCGTCGTCGGGCTTGGGCAGCAGCGCGATCGGGCCGGTCGGCAGAAAGCGCTCGTAGGCGACGCCCGCATGCGCGCGCTTGGGCCGTACGGCGGTGACGATGGCGCTTTGGCGATAGTCGCGACTCTCCGCGCCGATGCCGAGCAGCTCGCGCACGGTCGAGCGCGCGCCATCGGCCGCGACGACCAGACTCGCGCGCACTTCGCGTTCGCCATCGGCGCCCGTGATGCTCAGCACCGCTTCGCTGTCGCCGAGCTGCAGGCGCTGCAAGCGCGCCGGGGCGAGCAGCTGCAGGCCTTCAATGCCCAGCAATGGAGAGGCGAAGGTCGCACCGATCGCGCGCAGCGGCACGTTGTAGCCGAGCGCCGGCAAGCCGGCTTCCTCGGCCGTGAAGCGCGCGACGCCGAAGCGCCCGCGCTCGGAGATATGCGTCGAGGTGATCGGCTCGGCGTCGGCCGACAAGGCCGGCCACAGCCCCAAGCCTTCGACGATGCGCTGCGAGGCCGCGTTGAGCGCGATGCAGCGTTCGTCCCAGCTCGGCTGGGACGCCGGTGGCGACTGCGATTCGATCAGCATCACGCGCAGCTTGAGCGGAGCGAGCGCGACCGCGAGGCTCGCCCCGACCAGACCGCCACCGATGATCGCGACGTCGACGCGCTCCGTATTCACAGCGCGGCTCCGGCCGGAGCACAGAGCGTCACCGCATCGCCGTCATCGAAGACGATGCGCCAGCTACCCGATTTCTCGCGCCGCCAGATCGAATGAAAGCGCCCGATGACTTGCCCCTGCGGATTCAGCACCGGCCCGCTGCTCTGCGCGAGCGTACCCGAAGCCAGCACGGCGACATGCTCGGGTTTCCATGAGAACGGCGCCTGCGGCGAAGCGAAATAAGGCTTCCAGACCGCGGCGATCGCGGATTTTCCGCGCAGAACTCCGCCGTCGTGCACGAACACCGCCTCGTCGGACAACAGCGCTTCGAATGCCGCGAAATCGCGCTCGGCCATGCTGCGCGCAAAGCTCAGCTCTGTCTGCTCCACCGAATCGCGCAGCGCGGCATCGTCGGCCTCCGGCGGCGTCGAGTCGCAGGCCGCGAGCAACAGCGCAAGCCCTGCGAGCGCGATACGCGACGATCGCATCAGGCCGCCTTCGCCATCAGCGCTTCGATGTCCTTGATCTCTTTCGGCACGCCCGTGGTCAGCACTTCGGGGCCGTTTTCGGTCACGAGCACGTCGTCCTCGACGCGAATGCCGATGCCCCAGTATTTCTCGTCGACACCTTCGGTTCCGGGCGCGATGTAGAGGCCCGGCTCCACGGTCATGATCATGCCGGGCTCGAACGGGCGGTACTTGCCGCCGAGGCGATAGCGGCCGACATCGTGCACGTCCATGCCGAGCCAATGCCCGGTGCCGTGCATGTAGAACTGGCGCTGCCTGCCCTCGGCGATCAGCGTCTTGACGTCGCCCTTGAGCAGGCCGAGCTCGACCAGGCCCTCGGTCAGGATGCGCGTGGCGACGTCATGCGGCTTGCCGGCCGAAGTGCCGGCCTTGAGCGTCTTGATCGTCTGCTTGTTGGCCTCGAGCACGACTTCGTACACCGCCTGCTGGGCCGCGTTGAATTTGCCGTTGACCGGAAACGTGCGCGTGATGTCCGCGGTGTAGCCGCGGTATTCGCCGCCGGCGTCGATCAGCAGCAGATCGCCGTCGCGCAGCAGCATGTTGTTTTCGGTGTAATGCAGGATGCAGGCGTTGTCGCCGCCGCCGACGATGCTGCCGTAGCCGGGCTGCATGTCTTCGACTTCGAACTCGCTGTGGATCTCGGCCATCACCTGCCACTCGTAACGGCCCGGGCGCGTCGCCTTCATCGCGCGGACGTGGGCTCGAGCCGACACGTCCGCCGCCTTTTTCATGAGCGCGATTTCGGCCTTGGACTTGATCAGGCGCATCTCGTGCAACGTGGTCTCGAGCGCGACGAGAGTCGTCGGTGCGGTGGCCCCGCGACGTGAGACTTCGCGCAGGTGCCGCATGATGCCCGCGATTTCGGCGTCGAGCTCGGCGTATTCGCCGAGCGTGTAATGCACGGTCTCGCGGCCGGCCAGCAGCTTGGGCAGCTCGTCTTCGAGTTCGTCGATGTTGTAGGCCTCGTCGGCGCCGTAGCGCTCGACCGCGCCTTCCGGCCCGGCACGGCGGCCGTCCCAGATTTCGCGTTCCTTGTCGCGACGGCGCACGAACAGCACGAACTCACCGCCCTTGCGTCCCGGTACGAGCACCGCGATCGATTCGGGCTCCGGGAAGCCGGTCAGGTACTGGAAGTCGCTGTTCTGCCGGAAGCGGTAGTGCGTGTCGCGCGCGCGCACCACTTCGAACGCGGACGGAATGATCGCAACCGCATCGTTGCCGATGCGGCGCATGAGTTCCTTGCGGCGGCGCGCGTGCTCGCGGGCGTCCTGGGAGCTGAGTGTCATGGCGGAATCAGTGCAAGGTGGGTTTGGTGCCGTCGTTGGCGGGCGCGTGCGTGGCCGGGTTCAGTTCGAGGAACACCAGCTGCGCGCCGACGCGGATGTATTCGACGAGCTCGACGTAGGCGCTCTCCTCGATCTCCTGGTCGTCGCCCGCGTCGAGCCCGGCCTGCGTGAACTGCGAGAGGTCGCCGATGATTTCGCGCGCCTCTTCCGAAACCGTCGTCAGGTCGATGTGGCGGCGGCTCGACAGCCCGTACAGAAAGCCCTGGCACCAGAGCGCGAGCGCCTGCACGCGAGTGGACAGTGGAATATCGTCGTCGGGCAGCAGCGGAGCGAAGTGCATTTCGCTCGACATCAGCGACTCGAGCGTCTGCGCCGCGAGCGTCTGCAGCAGCGCCTCGGCCTCCTCGTCGCTGCGGATGTCTTCGGTCGGAATGTCGAGCATCTCCAGCGGGTCGACCTCGGCCGCGTCCTGGGAGCAGAACACGCCGCAGAGGGTGCCGTGGAATTCGGAAGCTTCTTCGGGGGAGCCGAGCCGGCTCAGCGCGGCAGCCAGATCGGCGTAAGGCAGTATGTCGTCCATGCCGGATTATAGGCCCCCGTGCATTGGGCCATCAGTACAATGCGCCCATGATCACCTCCGACTTCGTTGCCTCGCTGCGCGCCGCGGCGCCCTATGTGCATGCGCACAACGGGCGCGTGTTCGTGATCGCCTTCGGTGGCGAGGTCGCCGAGCGTGCCGATTTCGAGCGCCTGATCTACGACGTCGCCCTGCTGCAGAGCCTGGGCGTGAAGCTGGTGCTGGTCCACGGGGCCCGGCCGCAGATCGAGCGCCAGATCGCCCAGCTGGGCCTGGTTTCGCGCTTCGAAAGCGGCCAGCGCGTCACCGACCGGCCGGCGCTCGACTGCGTCAAGGCCGCGGTCGGCGCCCTGCGGCTCGAGATCGAGGCCCGGCTGTCGACTTCGCTCGCGAGCACCCCCATGGGTGGGGCGCGCATCCGCGTGGCCGGCGGCAACTGGGTCACCGCGCGGCCGGTCGGCATCCGCAACGGCATCGATCACCAGTACACCGGCGAAGTGCGCCGCGTCGACGCCGAGGCGATCCGGCGCGAGCTCGACGCCGACCGCATCGCCCTGATCTCGCCCGTGGGCTATTCGCCGACCGGCGAGATCTTCAACCTGCGCTCGGAATATCTCGCCACCGCGGTCGCCACCGCGCTCAAGGCCGACAAGCTGATCTTCGTGGTCGGCAGCGATCCGGACGACTGGAAGCTCGCCGACGGCACCGGCGACGCCGGCCAGCTGACGGTGGCCGAAGCCGGGCTGCTGCTCGCCGGTCCGACGCTGGAAGCCCAGGATCGCGCCTACCTCGACGCCGCGCTCGAAGCCTCCAAGTCCGGGGTCACGCGCGTGCACCTGCTCGGGGCCGAGCTCGACGGCGCCCTGCTGCGCGAGCTCTACACGCTCGACGGCGCCGGCCTGATGCTCTATTCGGATGCCGATTACGAATCGACGCGACCGGCCACCATCGACGATGTCGGCGGCGTACTCGCGCTGATCGCCCCGCTCGAAGCGGCCGGCATCCTGGTGCCGCGCTCGCGCGAGCAGCTGGAGCTCGAAATCGGCCAGTTCTTCGTCATGGTGCGCGACGGCATCGTCATCGCCTGCGCCGCCCTGATCACCTATCCCGATGGCCGCATGGGCGAACTCGCCTGCGTCGCCGTGCATGCCGATTATCAAAGCGGCGGCCGCGCCGCTTCGCTGCTCGCGCGCATCGAGAACGAGGCGCGCCGGCTCGGGCTCACCGCGCTGTTCGCGCTCACCACGCACACGCCGCACTGGTTCATCGAGCATGGCTTCGTGCAGGGTGCGGTCGAAGACCTGCCCAACGATCGCCGGCGCTTCTACAACTGGCAGCGCAACTCGATGGTGCTCGTCAAGGCGCTTTGAGCGGCGCTCGACCGCGCTTCTGCGCGGTCCAACCTGGATTCTCCGATGAACGCTTCTTCCGACCTCCGCCAGCGCACGCTCGATCACGTCTGGCACCCGTGCACGCAGATGAAGGATCACGAGTGGCTGCCGATGATCCCGATCGCCTCGGCCGAAGGCGCCTGGCTCACGGGAACCGACGGCAAGCGCTATCTCGACGCGGTGAGCTCATGGTGGACGAATATCTTCGGCCACCGCCACCCGAGCATCGTGCAGCGCATCAAGGAGCAGCTCGACACGCTCGATCACGTGATCTTCGCGGGCTTCACGCACGAGCCTGCGGTGAAGCTCGCGGAAAAACTCTGCGCGCTCACACAGCTCGACCGCTGCTTCTACGCCGACAACGGCAGCAGCGCGGTCGAAGTGGCGCTCAAGATGAGCGCGCATTACTGGCGCAACTCCGGCAAGCCCGAGAAAACGCGCTTCATCTCGCTGAGCAACGGCTATCACGGCGAAACGCTCGGTGCGCTCGCCGTCGGTGACACCGGGCTTTATCGCGATTCGTATTCGCCACTGCTCATGCAGCCGGTGTTCGTGCCCTCGCCCGACTGCTTCGATCGCGCGCCCGGCACCTCTTGGGAAGACCATTCTCGGCGCATGTTCGCGCACATGGAGTTCGCGCTCGAACAACATGCCAAGGACACCGCTGCCGTCATCGTCGAACCGCTCGTGCAATGCGCGGGCGGCATGCGCATGTATCACCCGATCTACCTGACGATGCTGCGCGAAGCCTGCACGCGTCATGGCGTACACCTGATCGTCGACGAGATCGCGACCGGCTTCGGCCGCACCGGCATGATGTGGGCCAGCGACTGGGCGAAAGTCAGCTCGCGCACGCCGCAGCCCATCAGGGGCGATTTCATGTGCCTGTCGAAGGGCCTGACCGGCGGCACGCTGCCGCTCGCGGCGGTCATGACCACGAATGCGATCTACGAGGCCTTCTACGACGACTACGCCTCGTACAAGGCCTTCCTGCATTCGCATAGCTACACCGGCAACCCGCTCGCCTGCGCCGCCGCGCTCGCCACACTCGAAGTGTTCGAGAGCGAAAACTGGCTCGCGCGCAATCGCGAACTCGGGCACCTGATGTGGATGCGCGTGTCCGAACTCGTGAGCCATCCGCATGTCGCCGAAGTGCGCCAGCAAGGCCTGATCCTGGCGATCGAACTCGCCAGGAATCCGCGCAAGCGCGAGGCCTATCCGGCGCATGAGCGTCGTGGCCTGCGTGTCTATCAGCACGCGCTCGAAAAAGGCGTGCTGCTGCGCCCGCTCGGCAACGTCGTCTACTTCATGCCGCCGTACGTGACGACGACCGAAGAAGTCGCGCTGATGGCCAAGACCGCGATCGACGGCATCGAGATCGCGACGCGCGATCGCTGAGCTTGCGATGAGCCGCTTCTACGTCAGCGCCCCACTCGGCATCGGTGCGGAACTCGATCTTCCCGACGATGCGTTTCGTCACTGGGTGCAAGTGCTGCGTGCCCGCGTCGGCGACACCGCGCAGCTGTTCGACGGCAGCGGCGACGAGTTCGAAGCCCAGCTGCTTGCGATCGGCAAACGCTCGGCGCAAGTGCGAATCGGAGCGCGCATCGCGGTCGATCGCGAATCGCCCTTGCGGCTGTCGCTCGCGCAGGCGGTGTCGAAGGGCGACCGCATGGATTACACCCTGCAGAAGGCGGTCGAACTCGGCGTCAACGAGATTCAGCCTTTGCTGACCGAGCGCACCGTCGTCAAGGTCGATGCGGAACGCTGGGAGAAAAAGCTCGAACACTGGCGCGGCGTGATCGTATCGGCCTGCGAGCAATCCGGTCGCACGCGCCTGCCGACGCTGCATCCGGTGCTCAAGCTCGACAGCTGGCTCGCTCAGCCGCCCGCGCACGAATTGCGACTGACGCTCGCGCCGACCGCGCAATCGGCGCTGCGCAATCTGCCGAAAGTCAGCTCGGCCTGCCTGCTCGTCGGCCCCGAAGGCGGGCTCAGCGAGGCCGAAATCGCGCTCGCCCAGCGCAGCGGCTGGACGGCGGTGAAGCTCGGCCCGCGCGTACTGCGCACCGAAACCGCAGGCGTCGCCGCGATGTCGGCGATGCAGGCCTTGTGGGGCGACCTGGGCTGATTCGTCGGCGCTGCCTTCAATGCAGCATCACGAAGACCTGCAACTCTCCGACGAGAAAGCCAAGCGCGGCACCCACCGCAATCAGAATCCACTCGTCTTCCTTGAACACCGGACGCAGCATGTTCTCGAATTCCTCGGGCTCGAGCGCCTGCATCTTCGTCACCAGCGTGTTGCGGATGTCGAGCGCGTTTTCGGCGTAGGTGTTCAGATGCTGGATCGCGGCCGGCACTTCACGCAGCAAGGCTTCGGCGATCGCCTGCTTCATCTCGACGTAGTTGCGCGAGCCGACCGCGAACGCAACGAAGGGCTTCGCGAATCCAGACTGCTCATCGACCGCGTGCTTGATGTGCCGCTGCAACACTTCGGTGAGCCGATCCGACAGCGGGCCGGTCAACAGGCCTTCCCAGAGCTTCTGCGGCGTCAGCAGCTGATCGGCGATGAGCTGGCCGTAATCGTGCGCGACCTGCTGCTGGCGCGACAAAAACAGGCCCTGCACCTGCAAGCCGAACACGCGTCGTGGCCGCAGCGGACGGAACAACATCTGCAGCGCGAGCCAATCGCTCGTCAGGCCGACGAACAGGCCGAAAGCCGGCAGAATCCACGGCTCCTTGAAGAAGACCCACGCGATCATCTGCCAGAAACCGAGCACGAGGCCGAAGTAGAAGCCGGCGGTGCCGAAGAACTTGAACTCGCGCTTGCCGGTTTCCCAGAAGATGCGATTGAGCAAGTGCTTATCGCGCACGAGATTGCCGACGATCATGTGCTTCACGTCGAACAGCTCGTCGATGTGCTCACGCAGCTCGGTCATGATGCGCTCGACCGTCTGCGGCACGTCGTCCTTCACGCGCTCGACGATGCGGCGCTTGGCGAAATCCGGCAGCGCGTACCAGATGCCGGGCTTGTAGCGCTCGGCGATCTCCTCGCTGATGCGCTCCATCGCGATCATCAGCGGCTGCTCGATCTCCTGCGCGACCCGCTGCGGATCGAGCCGGTTGAACATGTCGCGCACCGAGATCAGCTGCGTGGTCAGGATGTCGACGGCCGTGCTCGCCATCTTCTCGGCCTTGCGCGGCACGATGCCCTGCCAGCCGAAGAACGGCTTGATGCCGACGAACTCGATCGGCTTGAACATCATCTGGATCGCGACGACCTTGGTGATGTAACCGATCGCCGCGCTCACGATCGGCAGCGACAGGTACAGCGGCCAGTTCTCGCGCACATCGGCACCGATGGCCTGCCAATCGGCGAGCCCTAACAGCCATTCCATGCGGCTTTCCCCCGAACCGTTTGTACCGCCGACGTTGTTATGCGCCGATTGTGCCTGGGTTCGAAGGCCGTTTCAGGGCACGCTTCGGGTCGGCGGGCGCCGCATTCGCTTACTTCTTCTTGTCCTTGGCCGGCGGCGCCGGCGCATCGATGCTCCCGAGCAGCGCCACGCAATCGTTGTCCTCGCCAAGGCCGAGCTGGATCGTCGGCACCAATGCGGCCAGCGGACCGAGCACGGTTGCGAGCAGCGCCACCGCGCCGCCGCGCGCTGCGAGATTGCCGATCTCGGGCCGAATGCTCGGGCTCGCGAGCGGCCCCTTGATATTGATCGGAGCTGCGAGCGAACCGACGTTGAGCCGCTTGGGCTCGGTGCGGATCTGGTAATCGATTTTCTCATTCTTGAGATCGATGTCGCCCTTGCCGACGACGTTCGCCTCGGTGGTATCGGCGAGCAGCGTGCGTGTCCTGACCTGGCCTTTTTCGAGGCCGAGGTCGGCGACCATGCAATTGAGCTTGGCCCGGCTCGGCAGGCCGAGCGCCGAGACCAGTACGTTGCCGAAATCGAGACCCGCGAGATTCACGAGCAGCGCGCTGATGTCGCCCCCGGTCATGAACAGGCGCAGCTCGCCGTCGCCGTCGCCGAGCATCGCGGCGACCGAATTGCCGCGCGCATCGAGCCTGGCATTGCCACCGACCGTGCCGGCGCCCTTGAACACCGACATCTTCTCGACGATGCGCGAGAAATCGAGCTTGCGGAAGTCGATGTCCGCCACCGTGTGCACCACGTCCTTGCGCCCGTCGAGCTGCAGATTCGCGAGGATGCTGCCCTGCCCAACGCCGAGCTTGAGCGGCTTGACCTCGATGAAGCCGTCCTGCAGTACGAGATGGCCTTCGAGCGTGTCGACCGGGGTGATGTCGCTCTCGATGCGCTTGACGCGGTATTTCACGTCGAGATCGGCCGCGCGGATGCGCGGTAGCGAAATCGGCGTATCGGGCAGCAGCTTGCCGCTCTTTTCCTTCTTATCGCGCTCGGCCTTGTTCTCGGGCGTGTCGGTCGGGGCCTTCTCCTCGCCCGGCGTTCCGCCGATCAGGCCCGCCAGGTCGCTCCAGACCACCTTGTCCGAATGCGCATCGATGTTCACCTGCCGCCGCCCGCCCTTGCTCGCCGGCAGCACCGCGGCGTCGCCCGCGATGTCGCTCTGCCCGTAAGTGCCTTTGAAATCGCGGAAACGGAAGCGATCGTCGGCGTAGTCGAACTTGCCCGTGAGCTTGTAGGCCGGCGACGGCGGCAGCGGCACGCCGGTGAGCGGATACAGGTCGGCCAGGTTGTTGCCCGCGAATTCGAGCTTCAGGTTGGCGCCCCCGAAGGCCATCGGATCGAGCACGGTGCCGACCAGCGACACGCTCGTGTCGCCGTTGCGCAGCTTGAGCTCGACCGGATACGGCTGGGCCGGATCGCGCAGCGCGAGCACCGAGCCGCCCACGAAGTAACCGTCGATCGGCTGGCCGGCGTAACGGCCCTTGGCATCGACGCGCAGGTTCGGCTCGCCGCCGTCCTTGCGCTCCTCGGTCTTGATCTTGAGCCGGAAATCCGCCTTCAAGCCGGGCTCGACGACGTGGAGGTCGCCGTCACGGATGACCAGCCGCCGAATCTCCACGAGCAGCGGCTCTTTGTCGGACTTGGGCTCGTCGTCCTTGGCCTGCAGCGCCTCGAAAATGTAGTTCGGCTTGCCGGACGGCCCGGGCTCGAGATCGCCGACCGGACGCTCGATGTCGATCTCGGTCAGGCTCAGCTTGTTCGAGAACCAGACCCAGGGGTTCACGCGCACGGCCAGGCGCTGCACCGAGCCGAGCTGGCTGCCTTCGGGGAATTCGGGCGGGTTGGCCACTGCGATCCCGTCCGCGATCACTTTGGGGTGCCAAGCCAGGTCGATGTCGAAATGCTGCAGCGTCACCGGCCGGCCCAGCGCGCTCGAGGCCTGCTTCTCGACCAGCGGCCTGAACCAGTTCCAGTCCCAGAGCACCACCAGGGCGATCAGCGCGACGATGATGACCGCGCCGACGATGCGTCCCCGGTGGGAAGGTCCAGAGCGACGGGGCTCGGCGCGATCCATCGCGTTCTCCTTGTTGTCGGTGGCTTGAATTCGTCTGCGCGGAATCGTCGGAAGCCGTGGCTGACGCTACGCTGACCCGCCCGCTCGTACGGTCGGCGCGCTGGCGCTCAAAGGCGCGCACCGGTAGCGAGCCCGGGTCTACGCAGGCAAGATGGCCGTCCATCAACACCGAGGTCCACCGTGCTCATCACCAACGCCCGCATCGTCAACGAAGGTCGCGAGTTCGAGGGAGATGTGCTGATCCGCAACGGCCGGATCGAGAAGATCGCCTCGTCCATCACCAACACCAATGAAACCGTCGTCGACGCCAAGGGCAAGCTGCTGATCCCCGGCATGATCGACGACCAGGTGCATTTCCGTGAGCCTGGGCTCACCCACAAGGGCGACATCTCGACCGAGACGTCCGCCGCGCTCGCCGGCGGCATCACGAGCGTGATGGAAATGCCCAATACCAACCCGACCACGACCACGCGCGAGCGCCTGGCCGACAAGTACACGCTCGCCACCGGCAAGGCGCGCACCAACTTCGCCTTCTATTTCGGTGCAGCCAACGACAACGCCGACGAAATCGCCCGCGTGGTGCCCGGCGAGGCCTGCGCGATCAAGATTTTCATGGGCGCCTCGACCGGCAACATGCTCGTCGACGACCCCAAAGTGCTCGACGACATCTTCGCGCGTGCACAGATTCCGATCGTCACGCACTGCGAAGACACACCGACGATCAAGATCAACGAGGAGGCCGCGCGGCAGAAATGGGGCGACGCCGTGCCGATGTCGCAGCATCCCTACATTCGCTCGGAAGAGGCCTGTTACAAATCCACCGAGCTCGCCGTCGGCCTCGCCAGGCGCCACGGCACCTCGCTGCACGTACTGCACCTGACCACCGCACGCGAACTCGAGTTCTTCACGCCCGGACCGGTCAAGGGCAAGCAGATCACCGTCGAAGCCTGCGTGCACCACCTGTTCTACGACGAATCCTCGTACGAATCGCTGGGCTCGCTGATCAAGTGCAATCCGGCGATCAAGACCGCGGCCGACCGCAAGGCGCTGGTCGCGGCGGTGATGGCCGACCGCATCGACGTGATCGCCACCGATCACGCTCCGCACACGGCCGAGGAGAAGGCCAACCCGTCCTACTTCAAGGCACCGTCCGGCCTGCCGCTCGTGCAGCACGCGCTGCCGATGCTGTTCGAGCTCGTCCGCCGCGGCGAACTCGACCTGCACACGCTCGTCCGCAAGACCAGCCACGCGGTGGCCGATCGTTTCGGCGTGGTCGAGCGCGGCTACCTCCGCGAGGGCTACTGGGCCGACCTGACGCTGGTCGACACCGATGCTCCGACCACCGTGCGCAAGCAGGATCTCTATTACAAGTGCGGCTGGTCTCCGCTCGAAGGCCAGACGCTGCCCGTGCGCATCGACACCACCTGGGTCAATGGCGAGATCGCCTTCCAGAACGGACAGGTGCTGCCGCAGGTTCTCGGCAAGAGGCTCGCCTTTGCCCGCTAAACCGCCGGCCCCGTCGATCGACGACGGCAAGCCGCGCTGCCCCTGGTCGCTGGGTTCGGATGCCTACAAGCACTACCACGACACCGAGTGGGGCGTGCCGTGCCGTGACGAGCGCAAGCTGTTCGAGTTCCTGATTCTCGAAGGCGCCCAGGCCGGGCTGTCGTGGAGCACCATCCTGGCCAAGCGCGAGGGCTATCGCGCCGCGTTCTCCGATTTCGATCCCCAGCGCATCGCCGCCTTCACCGACGCGCAGCTCGACGCGCTGATGCAGAACCCCGGCATCGTGCGCAACCGGCTCAAGATCGCGGCCACGCGCACCAACGCCCAGGCCTGGCTGCGCTTCGCCGAGCAAGAGGGCTCGTTCTCGGACTGGCTGTGGGCGCAGGCCGGCGGCGAGCCCATCGTCCACCGTCGCAAGAGCCTGTCGCAGGTTCCGGCCCGTACGGAGCTTTCGGACGCCATCAGCAAGGCCCTGCTCAAGCGCGGCTTCAAGTTCGTGGGCTCGACCATCATCTACGCCTATCTGCAGGCCATGGGCGTGGTCAACGACCATCTCACGAGCTGCCATTGCCATCCGGATTACCGCGGGTAGGCGCAGCGGGATGGCTCGCAGGCGCGCCTTCGCCACGACGAAGGCACACGGTGGCCTTACCGCACTGATCGCCGCTTCGGCGGCGACCTTCGCGCTCTATCTGTCGTTCCATCTGTTTCCCGAAGGCCGGCTGCTGCTCTGGCCGCTCGTGCTGCTGTCGACCTTGGTCCACGAGCTCGGCCACGGGCTGACCGCGTTACTCCTCGGCGGGGAGTTCACCGGGCTCTACATCTGGCCGGACGCCTCGGGCGTGGCGCTCTATTCAGCGCACTTCGGCACAGTGCGCCGTGCGGCCGTCGCGGCCGTCGCGGCCGGCGGCCTGCTCGGCCCACCGCTGTTCGCCTACGTCTTGTTCGTGGCCGGACGCCATCCGCTCAGCGCCCGAAGGGCGCTCGGCGTGGTGGCGATCGTCTTCATGCTCGTATCGTTGCTGTGGGCGCGCAATCTGTTCGGCATGCTGTTCATTGGCGCGCTCGCGCTGGCGCTCGGGATCGTCTCGCTGCGCGGTTCGTCGCGCCTTGCCCAGTTCGGCAGCGTTTTCGTCGGCGTGCAGATGGCGCTGTCGGTGTTCTCGCGCGGCGACTATCTCTTCATGCGCGAGGCGGTGACAGCCCAAGGGATCGGGCCCTCGGACACCAGCCAGATCGCGCAGGCACTGTATCTGCCGTTCTGGTTCTGGGGCGCGCTCATCGCCGTGCTGTCGACATGGTTGCTCTGGCACGGGCTGCGCGCGTTTGCGCCATGGGTGAAATGAAGCTGCGCGTCGCTGCGCAGCCCTATCGCGTATCGGCATGTAACTCACGCCAGACTTCCACCGTTCCGCGCAGCTTCCATCGGCTGACGAACGGTCGAAACGCAGCAATAACGGGCTTCGCAGAGTTTATGACAGCAGCTGCGGCGCAGATATTCAGTCTAGTACGAATCGACCCACTTCCATCAACGGCATGCTTCCTGCGAAAGTGACACCGTGATGACATTCCCGCTCGGGCGGTTCCGCATCCGGTTGCGAGACCGGCGGGATGTGTCACCTCGGGTCCGTCGCAAGCCAGCAGTCGCTCATCTTCCGGCGACGCACCCAGCGCTCTTTCAGTCCCCTTTAAATCTGTCGATATCACCGCTTGGTGGGGAATTCCTACCGATCGTGCTGTCGAAGCGAATGCAAGCGCATCGCTTGCATCTAATCGAACAGCGGCATCCGAATGGTTTCGAAGTAGACAGCTTGCAGACAGCAGTCGAGTCCAAGACTCGATTGCAGCTTGCACGCTTCATCTTCAGCAAAGTGGAGGACACGTCATGGGTTTGCTGAACAGTTTTCGTGAGCAGTATCTCAAGGGTCGCGAAGAGGAGTTTTCGCTGGAGGAATATCTTCAGCTCTGCAAGAGCGACCCGCTTGCGTATGCCTCGCCGGCCGAGCGTATGCTGGCGGCCATCGGTGAGCCCGAGCTCATCGACACGCGTAACGATCCGCGCCTCTCACGCCTGTTCGCCAATCGTGTGATTCGCCGCTATCCGGCTTTCCGCGAATTCTTCGGCATGGAAGACGTCATCGCGCAGGTGGTGGCCTTCTTCAAGCACGCCGCGCAAGGTCTGGAGGAGCGCAAGCAGGTGCTCTATCTGCTCGGCCCGGTCGGCGGCGGTAAATCGTCGATCGCCGAGCGCCTGAAATCGCTCATGGAGGCCTACCCGATCTATGCGATCAAGGGCTCGCCGATCAATGAATCTCCGCTCGGTCTGTTCTCGCCCGAGCGCGATGGCGCTGCTCTCGAGGCCGAATACGGCATTCCGCGCCGTGTGCTTTCGGGCATCGCCTCGCCGTGGGCGCTCAAGCGTCTCGCCGAATACGAAGGCGACTTGTCGCAGTTCCGCGTGGTGCGCATCCAGCCGTCGGTGCTACGCCAGACCGCCATCGCCAAGACCGAGCCGGGCGATGAGAACAACCAGGACATCAGCTCGCTGGTCGGCAAGGTCGACATTCGCAAGCTCGAATCCTTCAGCCAGGACGATCCGGACGCCTACAGCTACTCGGGCGGTTTGTGCCAGGCCAACCAGGGCCTGCTCGAGTTCGTCGAAATGTTCAAGGCGCCGATCAAGATGTTGCATCCGCTGCTGACGGCGACGCAGGAGGGCAACTTCAAGGGCACCGAAGGTTTCTCTGCGATTCCGTTCAACGGCGTGATCCTCGCGCACAGCAACGAAAGCGAGTGGCAGAGCTTCCGCAACAACAAGCACAACGAGGCCTTCCTCGATCGCGTTTACATCGTCAAGGTTCCGTACTGCCTGCAAGTGTCCGAAGAGGTCAAGATTTATCGCAAGCTGCTCAAGAACAGCTCGCTGACGGCTGCGCCCTGCGCCCCGGGCACGCTCGAGATGATGTCGCAGTTCTCGGTGCTCACGCGCATCAAGGAGCCCGAGAACAGCAGCATCTTCTCGAAGATGCGCGTGTATGACGGCGAATCGCTCAAGGACACCGATCCGGCGGCGAAGAGCTACCAGGAATATCGTGACTACGCAGGCATCGACGAAGGCATGACCGGCATGTCGACGCGCTTCGCCTACAAGGTGCTGTCGGCTGTCTTCAACTACGACCAGACCGAAGTCGCGGCCAACCCGGTACATCTGATGTACGTGCTCGAACAGCGCATCCTGCGCGAGCAGTTGCCGGATGAAACGCAGCGCCGCTATCTCGAGTTCATCAAGGGCTATCTGGCGACGCGCTACGCCGAATTCATCGGCAAGGAAATCCAGACCGCGTATCTGGAATCGTATTCCGAATACGGCCAGAACATTTTCGATCGCTACGTAACCTTCGCGGACTACTGGATCCAGAATGAGGATTATCGCGATCCGGAAACCGGCGAATCCTTCGATCGCGGCTCGCTCAACACCGAGCTCGAGAAGATCGAGAAGCCGGCCGGCATCGCGAACCCCAAGGACTTCCGCAACGAGATCGTGAACTTCGTGCTTCGCGCGCGCAGCCAGCATGGCGGCAAGAATCCGAAGTGGACGAGTTACGAAAAGCTTCGCGAAGTGATCGAGAAGAAGATGTTCTCGAGCACCGAGGAGCTGCTGCCAGTAATCTCCTTCAATGCCAAGGCTTCGGTCGAGGACAAGAAGAAGCACGACAGCTTCGTCGGCCGCATGGTTTCGAAGGGCTACACGGAAAAGCAGGTTCGCCTGCTGTCCGAGTGGTATCTGCGGGTTCGCAAATCGGCTTAGCAAAAGCCAGGAGATCTCAATGTCGATCGTCATCGATCGTCGTCTGAATGATCGAAACAAAAGTGCTGTAAACCGCGAACGCTTCCTGCGTCGTTACAAGGAGCAGATTCGCAAGTCGGTGAGCGACATGGTGTCCAAGCGCTTGATCACCGACATGGATCGCGGTGGGGATGTTCAAATCCCCACCCGCGACATTTCCGAGCCGACCTTCCACCACGGACAGGGCGGCGATCGCGAGATGATCCTGCCTGGCAACAAGCAGTTCTCGCCGGGCGACAAGCTCAAGCGCCCGGACGGTGGCGGGGGCGGCAGCGGAAACGGCTCGGGTGGTGATGGCCAGAGCGAGAACAGCGAGGACGAATTCACCTTCACGCTGTCGCGCGAAGAATTCATGAACCTGTTCTTCGACGATCTGGAGCTGCCACACCTGATCCGCAACGTCGTCGGTGACGTGCGCGAGTTCAAGATGCAGCGCGCGGGCTACACGCCGTCCGGCGTGCCCGCGAACCTTTCGGTGACGCGCTCGCTGCGTCAGGCGCTCGCACGGCGCATCGCGCTCGAATCCCCGCTCAAGAAGCAGCTCGCCGAACTCAAGGCGCGTGAAGTGCCGCCCGACGATGAGATCGCCGAGCTGCAGAAGCGCATCGACCGCGTTCCGTTTCTCGACGAATTCGACCTGCGCTATCGCCATCGCGTGAAGGTGCCGCAGCCGATTTCGCGCGCGGTGATGTTCTGCCTGATGGACGTCTCGGCCTCGATGACCGAGGACAAGAAGGATCTCGCCAAGCGCTTCTACACGCTGCTGTACCTTTTTCTCTCGCGCAAGTACGAGAAGGTGGAGCTGGTCTTCATCCGCCACACCGATAACGCGCAGGAAGTGGATGAAGACGCCTTCTTTCATGATCGCCAGAGCGGCGGCACCGTGGTGCTGTCCGCGCTCAAGCTCATGCAGGAGATCATGACCGCACGTTATCCGTCGGACGCCTGGAACATCTATGGCGCCCAGGTTTCGGACGGTGACGCTTTCGGCGCCGACCCCGAGAAGAGCCGCGCCTGCCTGACCGAGCAGTTGCTGCCGCATTCGCGCTACTTCGCCTACATCGAAGTGCCGGACGATCCGATGCGCACGAGTCCGCTGTCTTACGCCTATCAGCGCATCGACAGCGACAAGTTCGCGATGTCGAGCGTCACCCATCGCGGGGAGGTGTATCCGGTGCTTCGCGAGCTGTTCAAGAAAGAGGCCGCCTGATGAACGCACTCGAAGCGGGGCCGCTGTCGACGGGCGCCGAATGGACGTTCGAGCTCATCGAGCGCTATGACCGGGCGATCGGCGACATCGCGCTCAACGAATACAAGCTCGATATTTTCCCGAACCAGATCGAGGTGATCGCCTCCGAGCAGATGCTCGACGCCTACGCCTCGGTCGGCCTGCCGATCGGCTATCCGCACTGGAGCTACGGCAAGGAGTTCATCCGCAACGAACAGATGTACCGCAAGGGTCAGCGCGGTCTCGCCTACGAGATCGTGATCAACAGCAACCCCTGCATCGCCTACCTGATGGAGGAGAACAGCCTGCCGATGCAGGCACTCGTGATCGCGCATGCCTGCTACGGTCACAACTCCTTCTTCAAGGGCAACTACCTGTTCAAGCAGTGGACCAACGCCGACGCGATCATCGACTACATGGTGTTCGCGCGGAACTACGTGATGAAGTGCGAGGATCGCTACGGCCACGCGGCCGTCGAGGAGATTCTCGACTCCTGCCACGCGCTGCAGAGCCACGGGGTCGATCGCTATCGCCACCCTGCGCCGCTCTCCGCCGACGAAGAGCGCGAACGTCAGCGCGAACGCGAGGACTACGCCTGGAAGCAGTACGACGATATCTGGCGCACCCTGCCGAGCCGTGGCCAAAGCGAAGAGGGCAAGAACGCGGCGGCCGGCAATTATCCGCCCGAGCCGCAGGAGAACCTGCTCTACTTCATCGAGAAGCACGCACCGAAGCTGGAGCCCTGGCAGCGCGAGCTCGTGCGCATCGTGCGCAAGATGGCGCAGTACTTCTACCCACAAGGCATGACCAAGGTCATGAACGAGGGCTGGGCCACGTTCTGGCATTACACCTTGCTCAATCGGCTTTACGACAAGGGACTCGTCGACGACGGCTTCATGCTCGAAGTGCTGTCCTCGCATACCAACGTCGTCGCGCAGCGCGGCTTCGATCAGCGCGGCTACGGCGGCATCAATCCGTATGCGCTGGGTTTCGCGATGATGAGCGACATCCGCCGTATCTGCGAAAACCCGACGGCCGAGGATCACGAATGGTTCCCCGACATCGCGGGCGGCGACTGGCTCAAGGTGCTCGATTTCGCGATGCGCAATTACAAGGACGAGTCCTTCATCGGCCAGTTCCTGTCACCGCGCTTGATCCGTGATTTCCACTTGTTCGCGATCGCGGACTACGCGCAGGACGAGCATCTGGTCGTCGATTCGATCCACAACGAGCAGGGCTATCGCCGCGTGCGTCAGCTGCTGTCGCAACAGTACAACCGCGACGGCCAGGTGCCCGACATCCAGGTCGTGCGCTACGACCATCGCGGCGATCGCTCGCTGACCTTGCAGCATCGTCGCCATCGCGGCCGCCCGCTCGGGGAAGAATCGAGCGAAGTGCTCAAGCATCTGGCCCGGCTCTGGGGCTTCACGGTGCGCCTGCACACGGTCGACGAGAAGGGCAAGCTGCTCGAGCAGCGCGAGACTCGCGGAACGTAAGTAGTCGCAGCGGAGGCCCCAACGAAAAAGCCGGCGATGAGCCGGCTTTTTCGTTTCGGCGTGACGCCGAATTCAGGCGCGCCGCCAGCGTGTTCCCTGCGCGCCGTCTTCGATCAGCACGCCCTGCTCGGCGAGTTCGTTGCGAATGCGATCGGACTCGGCGAAGTTCTTCGCCTTGCGCGCCGCAGCGCGATCGGCGATGAGCTGCTCGATGCGCTCGGCCGACAGCTCCGAAGCCGACGTCGCCGCCGAGAACCAGTCCTGCGGCGATTGCTGGAGCAGGCCGAGCAGCGAGCCGGCGTCGAGCAGCTGTGCCTTGAGCCTGGCCTTGTCGTCCGCGCTCTCGGCCTTGTTGGCCGCACGCACGAGCTCGAACAGCTCGGCCAGCGCCATCGGCGTGTTGAGATCGTCTTCGAGCGCCTCGACGAAGCCCTGCGGCGCGGTCACGCCGGCGGCCGGCTCGACGTCGCCGAGATCGCGCAGCGCACCATAGAGACGGTCGAGCTTCTTGCGCGCATCGGCGGCGACGTCGTCGGTCCAGTCGAGCGGCTGGCGGTAGTGGCCGGTCAGCAGCACGAGGCGAATGACCTCCCCCGGCAGCGTTTCGAGCAGCTGGCGCACGAGCAGCACGTTGCCGAGCGACTTGCTCATCTTCTCGTGATTCACGTTCACGAAGCCGTTGTGCAGCCAGAAGCGCGCGTAGACCGCCCCGCCGTGCGCGCAGGTGCTCTGCGCGATCTCGTTCTCGTGATGCGGGAAGATCAGGTCGTGGCCGCCGCCGTGGATGTCGATGGTCTGGCCGAGCACCGCTTCGGACATCGCCGAGCATTCGATGTGCCAGCCCGGACGGCCGCGGCCCCAGGGCGAAACCCAGCCCGGCTGGTCGGCCGACGACGGCTTCCAGAGCACGAAGTCGCCCGCGTGCTTCTTGTAGGGCGCCACTTCGACGCGGGCGCCGGCCATCAGCGACTGCTCGTCGCGCTTGGACAGCGCGCCGTAGTCCGGATAGCTCAAGGTATGGAACAGCACATGGCCTTCGGCGGCGTAGGCGTGGTTCGACGCGATCAGGCGCTCGATCATCGAAATGATCTGCGGCAGATGCTCGGTCACGCGCGGCTCGTAGGTGGTCGGCTCGACGCCGAGCGAAGCCAGGTCCTCGTGGTAAGCCGCCGCATAGCGATCGGTGATGACGCGGATATCGACGCCCTCCTTGACTGCGGCGGCGTTGATCTTGTCGTCGATGTCGGTGATGTTGCGCGCGTAGTCGACGCGCCCGAAGCGTCGGCGCAGCACGCGCGCGAGCGTGTCGAATACGACCGGCGGACGGTAATTGCCGATGTGCGCATACGAGTAGACGGTGGGGCCGCAGACGTACATCGTGACCCGGTCCGGATTCTGGGGGGTGAAGATTTCCTTCTGTCCGGTCAAGGTGTTGTGTAGTTGCATGGGGGCAGCGCCGTGAAACTTCGTGGGTGGGTTGCCGGAACGGCGGGCGGGATCAAAAAGCCCGGTAACCGACAGCGGTGGTGACTAGATTGCGCGGGTTCAGCAGTTGGGATATACAGTGTCCCATAAGAAGTTTGGATGCAGTCCAGAGGCAAGGCGCATGACGCCGGGCCCTAGGAGTAGGAGGAGACCATGAACCAGATGCTCAAACGCCGCTGCTGCAACTCTTTTGCTCTCGCTCTCGCGCTGGTCTGGAGCTTGATGGTGGTCTATACAGCCATCGACTACGTCCAGAGCGTTGGCACCGATGCGCCGGAAACCGCGCATACCGTCGCATCGATCAACTCGTTCTACCTCTAGCAGTCCCTGGCCGGTCCCGGACTGGCCGCTACTGCTGCCTCAGGCCGGGACGCCGACCTGACTCCCGATTCTCCCGAAGCGGCGGCCGACCATGTCGGCCGCCGCTTCGTCGTGCTCAGCCGGTCACCGCGCCGGTGTCCGCCCCGCTGACCAGGCGCGCGAACTTGCCGAGCACGCCGGTGGTGTAGCGCGGAGCCGGCCGCACCCAGGCGGCGCGGCGGCGGGCCAGCTCTTCGTCCGAAACATTGATCTGGATCAGCTGCTTATGCGCGTCGATGGTGATCGAGTCGCCCTCCTCGACGAGCGCGATCGGGCCGCCCGCGAACGCTTCGGGCGCCACGTGGCCGACGACCATGCCCCAGGTTCCGCCCGAGAAGCGGCCGTCGGTGATGAAGCCGGTGCTCTCGCCGAGGCCCTGGCCGATGATCGCGCCGGTCGGGGCGAGCATCTCGGGCATGCCGGGACCGCCCTGCGGGCCGATGTAACGGATCACGATGATGTCGCCGGCGACGATCTTCTTGCCCATGATCGCTTCCATCGCCTCGGCCTCGGAATTGAACACGCGCGCCGGGCCGGTGATGCTCGGATTCTTGAGGCCGGTGATCTTGGCGACCGAGCCGTTCGGGGCGAGGTTGCCCTTGAGAATGGCGAGGTGGCCCTGGGCATAGAGCGGCTTGTCGAACGGACGGATCACGTCCTGGTCGGCGCGCGGCGCATCCGGCACGCCAGCGAGTTCCTCGGCCATGGTCTTGCCGGTGATCGTCAGGCAATCACCGTGCAGCAGGCCGTTGACGAGCAGCATCTTGAGCACCTGCGGCACGCCGCCGGCGCGGTGGAAGTCGACCGCCACATACTGCCCCGAAGGCTTCAGGTTGCAGAGCACCGGCACCTTGCGCCGCACGCGCTCGAAATCGTCGAGCGTCCACTCCACGCCGGCTGCGTGGGCGATGGCCAGGAAGTGCAGCGTGGCATTGGTCGAGCCGCCGGTCGCCATCACCAGGGCGATGGCGTTCTCGATGCTCTGGCGCGTGATGATGTCGCGCGGCTTGATGTTGTTGCGGATCGCGTTGACGAGCACCTCGGCCGACTGGGCGACGCTGTCGGCCTTCTCGGGGTCCGGGTTGGCCATCTGCGAGCTGCCGAGCAGGCTCATGCCGAGCGCCTCGAAAGCGCTCGACATGGTGTTGGCCGTGTACATGCCGCCGCAGGCGCCGAAGCTCGGGCAGGCGTTCTTCTCGATGCCGACGAAGTCCTCTTCGGACATCTTGCCGGCCGCGAACGAGCCGACGGCCTCGAACGACGACACGATGGTCAGATCCTGGCCCTTCCACTTGCCGGGCTTGATGGTTCCGCCGTAACAGAACAGGCCCGGCACGTTCATGCGCGCGAGCGCGATCATCACGCCCGGCATGTTCTTGTCGCAGCCGCCGATGGCGAGCACGCCGTCGAGGAACTGGCTCTGGGTGGCGGTTTCGATCGAATCGGCGATGACTTCGCGCGAGACCAGCGAGAACTTCATGCCCTCGGTGCCCATCGAGATGCCGTCGGTGACGGTCGGGAAGCCGAAGCTCTGCGGCATCGCACCCGCCGCCTTGAGCGCCTCGCCGGCGCGATGCGCGAGCGGGTCGAGACCGGCGTTGCAGGGGTTCATCGTCGAATGGCCGTTGGCGACGCCGACGATGGGCTTCTCCCAGTCTCCATCCTTGAAACCGACCGCGCGCAGCATGGCGCGATTGGGGCTGCGGGCGACGCCCGCCGTGATGGTCTGGGAGCGTTTGTTGAGCGGCTCGGTCATGGAGCGATCCTGGCTGGCGCGGTGAGGCTGGGAAAGGGCAAAAAAGGCGCCGGATGATACACCAGCCTTCTACTCCCTCTCCCTCCGGGAGAGGGATCCGCCGCCGTAGCCGAACTTGGCTGATCCTGCGAGTCCCTCATCCGCCCTGTGGGCACCTTCTCCCGGAGGGAGAAGGATCAAGATCGACCGCTCAATGCGCCAGATGCAGCCCGCACTCGCGGTGCTCGTCGACCTTGGTCGGGTCGAAGTAGTCGAAGTTGTTCGGCAGGTCGTGAGCCTTCAGGTACTCGTGCAGCTGCTTGGCGGTCCAGCCGAGCAGCGGGGCCACCTTGACGATGCCGTCCGGGTTCAGCGACACCGGCTCCATGCGCGCCCGCTCGGCGGTTTCCTCGGCGCGGATGCCGGTCAGCCAGACCTTGGGCGACAACGCCGTCAGCGCGCGCTCGAAGGGCTCGATCTTCACTTCGCGCGAAAACGCCTCGTGGCGCGGATCGTCGATGCCGGGCACCGGGCCTTCGACCGCCTCGCGGTGCGCCCGAGAGCGCCAGGGATGCACGATCTGCAGGTTCAGCGCGAGCTTGCGCGAGATCTCCTCGACGTAGCGATAGGTTTCCGGCGTGTTGTAGCCGGTATCCATCCATAGCACCGGCACGTCGGGCCGGGCCTGGGTGACGAGATGCAGCAGTACGCCCGAAAAAGGCCCGAAGCTCGTCGTCACCACCGCATTCGGATCGAGAGCCAGCGCCCACCCGACCAGCGCCTGAGGCTGTCCCCCGAGGCGGCGGTTGACGTCTTGGAGGGTTGCAGCGTCCATCGTGTCGATCCCTGTCGTTCGAATGAGTCGGAGACGGACCTGCCGCCCGAATCAGAAGCGGCAGGGTCAGGCCATAATGGGGACGATGCATTGCGGCACAAGCCTCGATCGCTTCAGAAGTCGCCTGCCCCCACCCTCACAAGATCCGCGCCGAGCCGAGCTTCCCGCCTGATGCGCCACTGGCTTCCCCCCTTATCGATCATGGCCGCGCTGCTGACCGTGGTGTGGTCGCTCGCCGGCTGGCGCCAGCACACCCAGGCGGCGGCCGAGCGCACCGTCACCGACGACGCGGTCGCCGCCGAAGCCGTGCAATACCTCGCGGCGACGCTCGCCAATGCCATCGCCGACCTGCGCTTTCTGGCCACCAGCAACGAAGTGCGCGAGCTGCTCGCCGACCCGCATGAGCCGCAGCTGGCCACCACCGCGACCGAGTTCATCTCGATACTCCGGCAGAAGCCGCTCTATCGCCGACTGCGCATCTTCGATTCCCAGGGCATGGAGCTGCTGCGGATCGAGCGTCACGGCCGCAGCCTCGATCGCTCGCCGCAATCCGGGCTCGAATCCAAGGCCAGGCGCGATTTCTTCGAAGAAGCGCAAAAACTCGAGCCGGGCTCGGTCTACGTCTCGCGCTTCGACCTCGACGTACAGGGCGGCCAGATCGTGCAACCGCCGACGCCGATGCTGCGCCTGTCGACCCCGGTGCGGCTCGAAGGCCGCTCGGCGATGGTGATCACGCTCAATCTGGACGGCGATCAGCTCATCGAGGCGATGCACCGCATCCTCGACAAGCGCGGTCGCCAGGGCACGCTGATCGACGACCAGGGCTACTGGCTTTATCACCCGAACCCGGCGATGCGCTGGGGCGGCCAGATCGGCACCGAAGAGAAGCTCGCGCGTCGCGACCCCGAACTCTGGCAGCGCATGCAGGCCTCGGCCGGCAATGCCGGGGTGCGCCAAAACACCTACTTTCATCCGCTGCTGCCCCTGCGCGGCGTCGCCGACCTGCGCGGAGCGCTCGTCGACCTCGGCTGGTGGATCACGCTCGATCACCACGACGAGGTCTCGGCCTGGTATCACATCCTGCTGACGCCGCCGTTCTGGGCCTCGCAGCTGTTGCTGCTGATCGCGGCGTTCTTCGTTCTGCGGCTGCAACGCGAGGCGGCCGAGCGCCGGAGCCAGGCGGAGAACGAGAGCGCCGCATTTGCCCGCGCCGAGCGCGAACTGCGCGAGGTTCGCGGGCAGGTCTACGAGCTGAGCCTGCGCATGCAATCGGCCAAGGACCTCGAAAGCTTCACCGAGCTCACGCTGTCCGAACTTGCGCCCGTGCTCGGCGCGGCGCTCGGCGCGTTTTACTGCATCGAGGACGGCTGGCTGCAGCCGATCGGCAGCTACGGACTCGCCAAGGAACTCATGCTGCGCCAGTTCCGGCTTGGCGACAGCCTGCTCGGCGAAGCCCTGCGCCAGCATCGCGGCATCGAGCTCGCCGAGCTGCCGCCGAATTACCTGATGGTTCGCACCGGCACCGGCCGCTCGGCCCCGCCGCATCTGCTGATCCTGCCGCTGTGGGTCAAGGACGAGAATCTCGGCGCCATCGAATTCGCATTGAACACGCCGCCGAGCGAGCAGCAACGGCTCATGCTGCGCCAAGCCCTGCCGCTGATTTCTCTGCATCTGGCGAACTATCAGCACCGTCGCAAAGTCGGTTCGACATGACGCTTCCCAAACGCGCACTGATGCTGGCGCTGGCCATCGCGGCGGTTGCCGCTTTCTTCGCGCTCGATCTGCATCACGTGCTGAGCTTCGAGACGATCAAGGCGCGGCAGGCCGAGTTCGTCGCCTTTCGCGAACAGCATCCGGTCTGGACCGTGCTCGGCTTCCTGCTCGCCTATGCGCTGAGCGGAACCTTGCCGCTGCCGGGCGCGGTGATCATCACCGCGCTCACGGGCGCGCTGTTCGGAACCGTCGGCGGCTTCCTGGTGGCCTCGGCGACCGGCGCGATCGGTGCGACCTTCGGCTTCGCGCTGTCGCGCCACCTGCTGCGCGGCTGGTTTTCGAGGCGCTATGCGACGCAGGTGCGCCGCATCGACGAAGGCCTGGCGCGCGACGGTGCGCTGTACCTGTTCACGCTGCGTTTGCTACCGGTGCTGCCATTCTTCCTGATCAATCTCTCGTTCGGAGTCTCGGCAATGCGGGTGCGCAGCTTCTGGCTCATCAGCCAGCTCGGCATGGCGCCCGGTGCCTTCGTGTTCGCCAACGCGGGCAGCCAGCTTTCGCGGCTCGACAGCCTGCACGGCGTTCTGTCTCCGGCCCTGCTCGGCAGCTTCGCGCTGCTCGCGCTGTTTCCGTGGATCGCCCGCGCCCTCGCGCGCATGGTCCGCCGCCATCGGAGCGTTTCATGAGCTTGTCGTCGCTACGCCGTTTCGCTTTCGCCGCCGTGTGCTTGATCCCCCTGCCCGCCTGGGCCGCAGGTGGATCGGCAGTCCTGCAGACCCACGATCCGGACGGCAACGAGATCGTCGTGCAGCTGGAATTCGCCGATCCGCAGCATCTGCGGCTGTCGAGTCAGGCCTACCCGCAGGCCTATCTGCTGATGCTCGGCCAGAACAGCTACAACGTCATGCAGTTCGGCAACTTTCCGCTGGTGATCGACACCGACGACATGATCGCGCAGATGGGCCAGGGCCAGATGCCGCCCACGCCCGCGCCGACCGACGACATTCGCGAGCTGATCGCGCTGACACCGACCGGCGAGAAGGAGACCGTCGCCGGCATCGCGGGCGAGCGCTACAGGCTGCGCTACGTCGACGGCGCCAAGCAGCAGCGCGAAGAAATCGTCGTCGCCTCGCGCGATACGCTGCTGCACGGCCTGAGCCTGTCGCTCTACCAGCTCGGCACGCGCATGGCGAAATCGGCCGGCATCCAGCCGCCGGCCGGCAGCGAGCGCCTGGCCCGCGAACTCGACGGCAAGGGGCTCGGCCTGCTGCGCTTCGGCGACCGGCTGCGCGTGCTCAAGGTCGATCGCACCGCGCCCGCGGCGGCCCGCTTCGAACTGCCCGCCCCTCCGGGCGAAGGCAGTCTGCCGAGCTTGCCGGGCTTCGGGCTGGAGTAGGCAAACTGATTCGTAGCCTCGCTCGGCCGCGAGGCCGGCGCTGTCACAAAATCGCCACGTCTTCGTCATCTTGAGGTTGCGGCCGCTGCGGATACTGCGCACGACAACCATCAGGAGAAGGGCGATGGCCAAAGACCAGAATCGCGCTCGCCGCTACCGCACGCTGTGGATCTCGGACGTTCACCTCGGCACGCCCGGCTGCAAGGCCGAGCATCTGGTCGAGTTCCTCAAGCACAACGATTGCGACACGCTGTATCTGGTCGGCGACATCGTCGACGGCTGGAAGCTCAAGAACGGCTGGTTCTGGCCGCAGGAGCACACCAACGTCATCCGCAAGGTGCTGACCAAGGCCAAGCGCGGAACCAAGGTCATTTACGTGACCGGCAATCACGACGAGTTCCTGCGCAAGTTCGTCGACTACCGCATCGAGATCGGCAACATCCGCGTCGTCAACGAGCACATTCACCGCACCGCCGACGGGCGCCAGCTGCTCGTCACGCACGGCGACCTGTTCGACGTGATCACGCGCTACCACCGCTGGATCGCGCTCGCGGGCGACTTCGCCTACGAGGCGACGATGCGCACCAATTACTGGTTCAACCGCGGCCGCGCACTGCTCGGCATGCGCTATTGGTCGCTGTCGGCCTTCGCCAAGAAGAGCGTCAAGAACGCGGTGGCGATCATCTCGGAGTACGAAGACAGCGTCGCGCGCGAATGCAAGCGTCGCGGCCTGGACGGCGTGATCTGCGGACACATCCACCACGCCGAGATTCGCGAGCTGCACGGCGTGACGTACCACAACTGCGGCGACTGGGTGGAGTCCTGCACCGCGCTCGGCGAAACGCCGGACGGCCGCATCGAGATCATCCGCTGGGTCGAGCTCGATCACTTGAACCAGAGTCCGGCCCAGGCCAGCCCGCGCGTCACGCCGATCCGCGCGGCCAGGAAGGCCAAGCCCGTGGAGCCGCGCCGGGCCGCCGGCTGAGCCGAGCCCCGGTGAGCCGAATTCCGACAGATCGTGCCTTCGATACGGAAACCGTCGCGGGATAAAGCCCCCTTAAGCTGAACGCAAGGCGAACCCACCTAGGGTCGCCCTTTCAGCGCCCGGCATCCGGTCGAGGCGCCCTCAAGGACTCGACTCATGGCGTTGCGCCTCGAAGCTGCACGGATGCGGCTGCTGCTCTCCTGTACCTTGCTGGTCGGTGCCTGCTCCAACGGCGGCAGCTACGACGAAAGCCTCGACGCCCCGACCGATGTGTTCGCCAACCCCGCCGTCACCGCAGCCGATGTCGGCTGGACCGCGGTGGAGGGCGCCGCCCGCTACCGCATCACCGCGCGCGCGCGCGGCCAACCCGACGTGCAGAGCGAACAGCCTGCAACCGCCACCGGCGTCCGCCTGAGCGGCCTGGCCGCCGATACCGACTACCGGGTCACCGTCGTGGCAGTCGACGAGGCCGGCGATGCTTCGCCCCAATCCGATGAAGCCACCGTGCATGTTCCGCGGTTGCTCAACACCGTGCAGGAAACCACCCGGTTCAACTCGGCAGCCTCGTACTCCGAATCGCATGATGGAGAGGCGGTACTGGTGCTGCGCGACGGACAAGTGGTGTTCCAGCGCTACGCGAACCGCTTCAATCGCAACAACGCGCACGCGCTCGCGAGCGGCAGCAAGAGCTTCTCGTGCGCCTTCATGCTGGCGGCCGAGCAGGATGGTTTGGTGCGCCGTAACCAGCGCGTCGCCGACCGGCTCACCGAATGGCAGGGCGACCCCAACAAATCGCGCATCACCGTGCTCGATCTGCTGAGCCTGCAAAGCGGGCTGTCGACCAACCCGAACTACAATCCCGCGCTGGTCTCGAACCTCGATACCTACGCACTTGCGCTCGAAGACCCGGCCAACTATTCACCGGGCCAGGCCTTCATCTACGACCCGCTGGCGTTCCAGGCGTTTGCGCTGATGTTCGAGCGCGCGAGCAACAATACCGATCCGGTCGCCTACCTGCAGGACAAGGTGTTCGAGCCGATCGGCCTTGCCGGCGACACCTGGCAGCGCGATGCGCAAGGGCATCCGCAAATGGCCGGCGGCGCGACGATGACGGCCGGCGCCTGGGCTCTCTATGGCCAGCTGATGCTGCAGAACGGCAGCTGGGAAACCCGCCGCGTACTACCGGCAAGCGGCGTGCGCGATTGCCTGACGTACCAGAACCCCGCCTACCTCGGCTACGGCATCACCTGGTGGCTCAATCGTCCGGTCGACGGAACCTATGACCCGAACATCGACAAGATCCCGGTCGACGGCATCGCCGGCAGCTCGGGCAAGATCGCCCCACGTGCGCCCGCCGACATGGTGATGGCGGCGGGCGTCGGCCATCAGCGGCTGTATCTGCTGCCGACTCAGCGACTCGTCGTCGTGCGATTCGCGCCGCTCGACACCGAGTTCGACGAGTGGTCGGATGATGAGTTTTTGGGGCGGTTGCTGGGGAGTTGAGTCGGTCGCTGTAGCCGGGGGTGTCAGCCTTGTCTACCAAGGCCGTAACTCAGCCTGAGGACGCCTAGTCAAGCATCGCTCGTACTGGCGGAGACCATCAATGGACTTTACAAGGCTGAAGTGATTCACCGACGCTCGTCCTGGCGCACGCCAGAGGAAGTCGAATGGGCCACGCTGCTGTGGGTCGATTGGTACAACAATCGGCGCCTGATGGAACCGCTCGGCCACATCCCGCCGGCGGAAGCCGAAGCAAACTACTATTCACCACCACCGAGTCTCGCCATCGCGGCGTGACTCACACCAATGAGCCTCCGGGATAAT
>QFCS01002376.1_pt1 | contig 48735 bp, 51 predicted proteins | sample 3576561 | NCBI WGS metagenome assembly QFCS01 | reverse complement strand
CGCGTATGCGCAAGACTTTGGTACTCCTTCATGGTGCTCTCCTTCTCTCTTGGTCGAGATCAGGAGCGTCCAGTTGACCGTCGTATAGGTCAAACCTTTCGGAGTCCCCCGGCAAAGCCGGGGGTTTACTTCACTGAATCAGCATGACCAGCGCCGGTACCGCCAGCCGGTTCGCTGGCAGGCCCATTACCATCACGCCCTGCGCGCTCACCCGATCACCTCGTCAACACGCTGGCCGGCCTGCTGCTGACGGCCGCGCATTCGCGCCCGTACTTCGGGGCTCACCTCGGATTCGCGGGCCTCGGCCAATATTTCCTGCCAGGTCATCGCATGGCGACGCAGATAGCGCCACCAGCGCCAGCCGGAATCCACTGCCGCCGCCAACGTCAGTGCCGCCGCCAATACCAGTACTCCGCGGCCCACCCAGGCGGCCGTCACGTCGAGTGCGACGCTCATTTCGCTTCGGGTCAGACTGTGCAATCCCGACCAGCCGCTCGTCAGCACCCAGCCCACGGCTGCAGCGGCGAGCGCCAGCTTCAACAACACCAACGATCCGTCGAATAGGGACTCGACGGAAAACAGGCGAGCGAACGGTTTGAAAGGATTGGCGCGCGTGAGATCGGCCTGGGCAGCCTGCGGAGCAAACACCCAGCCAGAGAGAAGGATGGGTGCCACCAGGGCAGCGACAAATATGACGCCCAGTACCGGCAGCACGGCCCAGAATGCCGCCCAGGCAGCCTGGATGAATACTGGGGAAAGCGGCTGCGCGGCATGAATGAATGCCACTTCGGTCAACACCTGCAAGGCATTGAGCAGGCGCGGCGCCAGCCAGCCCAGCATGCCGAGCGCCGACAACAACACGGCCCACGCCGTGAGTTCGGCGGAACGCGGCACATCGCCCATGCTGCGTGCCAGTTGCAGGCGCCGCTGACTTGCTGGTTCGGTACGGGAAAGGTCTGTCTCCTCGGCCATGCTTGCCTCAACTTTTGGGGCAGTCTAGCACGAAGCGAAGAGGGTTTTTAGGCTGCGGGGCGGCCGCCTTTTATACAGGCACGTTCCCTCTATCGCTGCACGGCCCTGACGATGATGGAACGCCAGCGGGCAAAACACGTCCTGACCAGATTGCATCATGAGCCCGCTCCTTCCTACGGAATCGCTTGTGCTGCGCCAACCTCTGGCTGATCTGGCTTAGGGCAGGATGGCGCTTGCCATGCAAGCCCTCCATCAAGCGATATTCATGGTAGGAAAGTAGGTTATATTTTATAAGTTAGATAACTTACTATTTGAGCCATGAAACAGCAGACCCGTACCCACGACAAGCGCCAGCATCTGATCAGGACAGCAGCCGACTTGGTCTATCGCAATGGTTTCCTCAAAACCACGCTTGCGGACATCTCCGCCGAGGCCGGTATTCCGCTCGGTAGTATTTACTACTACTTTCAGGCACGCGAAGACATCGCGCGTGCCGTCGTGGAACGCCGCGTGACCGAATTAAATGACTTTCTGGAGAAACAGGCCGATCAACCGAGCCCCCGGTTACGCCTTGAGGCGTTGGTGCACGTCTGGGTCGATGAGCGGGAAAGCGATACGGTGTTCGGCTGCCCGGTAGGTAGCCTGTGCTACGAACTCGCCAAAGGACGCGGCCCCATGAGCACGGAGGCGGCACGGCCCTTTCAACTCCTGCTCGTCTGGTGTGAGACCCAATTCCGTCAGATGGGATGCAGCCGCGACGCCAAGACACTGGCGCTGCACCTGATTTCAGCCTTGCAGGGAATCAGTCTGATCGCCAACGCACTCGGCGAATCGGAGCGGATTTTGCGTGAAGCCGCGTATCTGAAGCGGTGGTTACGTGAAGTGGAAAGCCGGACGAAACAGCCAAACGGAGCAAGCTAATCCAAACCTTGCTCAGGATTGTTCAACTAACTACCCAAGGAGACACAACAATGAAGTTAACCCCCAAAATTGCGGCCTTAGCCTTGTTCCTCGCTTTACCCGTTCCCTATATGGCGCATGCGGAAGAATTCGCACCGTACGGCACAGCCAAAGTCGATATGCATACGATGCCCGTCACAGACGTGGTATTTGACGTGAACTACGAAGACCCACAGAAGCTGAATATTCTTTACAACTTCATCAAGAATACGCAAAAGATCACCCAAGGCAAAGTCGTGGTAGTTACGCACGGACCTGAGTTACGCGCCTTCGCCAAGGAAAATTACCCGAAATACCAGGGGATCATGGACAAGATGGCGGAACTGGCAAAGGATGGTGTCGAATTCAAGATGTGTAACAACGCGATGAAAGCCGCAGGCTTCAGCGCAGAAGACATGCACGGATTCGTCACGGTTGTTCCGGCAGGCTTCCCGGAACTCGCCTATTACCAAGGCAAGGGATACAAGTACATCAACCCCGTTCCGCTTTCGGTAAAGGATGTACGTTACCTGGATCAGCCGCAGCTTAAAAAATAACACGCTCATGGTGCAAGGGATGGGACTGCTCTGCCTCTTGCGCCGAACCGATGCGACCTGCCGGCAGCGGCCACGTTGCCGGCACGCTATTTCCAATGATTGGCTGCAAGCCACGAAATCCGCGGCCAGCTCTGATGATCAGCTCACTTCGTCAATCCATGCCATCTGGATCGCTTCGAGAATCTTCTCGCCGGAATGATTGGGGTCGTCATCGAAATCAGGCAGTTCCATCACCCAGTTATGCAGGTCGGTAAAGCGGATGGTACGCGGGTCGATTTCTGGGTGGGCCTCGGCGAGTTCGATGGCAATGTCGAGGGAGTCCGTCCACTTCATATCAATGTCCTTCCTTGACCATATTGATGGTGTATTTCGGAATTTCGACCACCAGGTCGCTGCCGTTCACGCGCGCCTGGCAGGACAGCCGGGATTGCGGTTCGAGTCCCCAGGCCTTATCGAGCAGATCATCCTCTTCTTCGGTGGAAGCTTCCAGTGAATTGAAGCCTTCGCGCACGATGACGTGGCAGGTGGTGCAGGCGCAGGACTTTTCGCACGCGTGTTCGATCTCGACACCGTTTGCAAGCAGCGTGTCGCAGATGGTGTCGCCGGGTTTGGCGTCGATCACGGCACCTTCAGGGCAGAGTTCGACATGAGGCAATACGATGAGTTGGGGCATGGTGAGGTTCTGGGGCTCGGTCAGGCAGCTTTAAAGTGTTGGCTAGGCAGGGCGGCGAGCACGCCGTCCCAAAATTGCAGGCGTGCACCGACAGCGGCTTCGGCGGCAGCTTCGGCTTCGCGCCATTTGTCGGCATTGCCATCGCATAGGGCGGCAAGCAGGCGCAACGACAGCGGCGCATGAAAGTCCTCGTCCAGGTGAACGTGGCGGTTTAGATAATAGTGAAAGCTCGGCGCCTGCGTTTCGGTTACCGCCATCCGCGACAGGAAGGCACGGAACATCGAAGGGATGACATGTTCGCGCCCCAGCGCCAGCGCAGCGGCGACGGCATGCGGCTTGCCACTGTCGATGAAATCGAAGGTGGTACGCGTGAATGCGGCAGATGGTGCAGGCGCAAGGCCGGAAGCGAGGACGGCATCGATACCCTCCTCACCCGCCCGTTGCACGAAGCGGCCAGGTGTCTCGGCGTCGGCGCCGATTTCGCGCATGGCGGCGAGATACAGCATGAAGTGACTGGTAAATCCTTCCTGCCCCGGAAGCGCAATATCGGTTTCTTCTTCCAGAACCAGTTCGTTGATAAAGCGCTGCACCGAGGCGTCGCCGCTCGGCGTCCATGGCCAGCGTGCAGGCGCAACCTGATGCTGCAGGTACTTGATCAGCGACATGAAGTCCCACACCGAATAGACGTGATGCTGCATGAATGCACGCAGGTCGTCGAGCGTCTGTACGGCCGCATAGATCGGATGCGCTTCGAGCCTTACCCGCAGGGAATCGATGAAATCTGCATTCAACATAGTTATCAGACGGTCAGCCGAAGGTTTCAAGTTTCTGCCCGGCCATCGCTCGGCGCACATTCCGATCCATGCGGCGCTGGGCGAATTCTGTGGTGGCCGCATTCAGCGCTTCGATGCCGCGCTTGATAGCCTGATGGTCGGGGCCCGCCATCAGTTTTTCAAGGGCGGCGATGCCGGTTTCTATTGCCGCGGTCTCGGTTTCGTTCAGCAGCGCGCTGTCTTCCGCCATGGCGGCACGGGTGGCGGCAATCAGGCCCTGCGCATCGACGATCTGCTCGTTCAGCGCGCGCGCGTACATGTCGTCCTTGGCGTGAGTGAACGCGTCCTTCAGCATGCGGGTGATCTCTTCGTCCCCCAGGCCATATGACGGCTTGACTTGCACACTGGCTTCAACGCCGCTGCTCTGCTCGCGTGCCGACACCGACAGGAGACCATCGGCGTCGACCTGGAAGGTGACGCGGATGCGCGCCGCACCGGCCACCATGGGCGGAATGCCCCGCAGTTCGAAACGCGCCAGCGAGCGGCAGTCCGACGCCAGTTCGCGTTCGCCTTGCAGCACGTGAACGCTCATCGCTGTCTGGCCGTCCTTGAACGTGGTGAAATCCTGTGCGCGGGCAGTGGGAATCGTGGTGTTGCGCGGAATGACCTTCTCGGTCAGCCCGCCCATGGTTTCGAGCCCCAGCGACAGCGGAATGACATCGAGCAGCAGCCAGTCGTCACCGGCGCGGTTGCCTGCCAGCACGTCTGCCTGCATGGCGGCGCCCAACGCGACAACCTTGTCGGGATCGAGATTGGTGAGCGGCGTCTGCTTGAAGAAATCGGCCACCGCCTGACGCACGCACGGCGTCCGCGTCGATCCGCCGACCATCACCACGCCCTTGACCTCGCTTGCCGTCAGCCCTGCGTCGCGCAGCGCCTTGCGGGTGGGCGTCAGCGTCTTGCTGACAAGGCTGGCCGTCATGGCATTGAACTCGGCCTGGGTCAGTGTCGCGTCCATCATCTCGCCAGTCGACAGCACCGCGGTGACGCGTACCTCGGTGTGTTCGGTCAGAGCTTCTTTGGCGTCACGCGCCTTGGTCAGCAGCAACCGGGCATCACCTGCCGACAGCGGTGAAAAACGACCCTGCTCGAGCATCCAGCAGAACACGCGCTGATCGAAATCGTCGCCGCCAAGCGCCGAGTCGCCATTGGTGGATAGCACCTCGAACACGCCCTTGGAGAGTTTCAGAATCGAGATATCGAACGTGCCGCCGCCGAGATCGTACACTGCATAGACACCCTCCGATGCATTGTCGAGGCCATAGGCGATCGCAGCTGCCGTCGGTTCGTTCAACAAACGCAGGACATTGAGTCCCGCCAGCTGCGCGGCATCCTTGGTGGCCTGGCGCTGGGCATCGTCGAAATACGCCGGCACGGTGATCACCGCTCCCAAGAGCTCGCCGCCCAAGGCGGCTTCGGCACGCTGGCGCAACACCTTGAGGATTTCGGCCGACACTTCGACCGGGCTCTTCACACCGGCGACCGTTCTCAGCTGCACCATGCCGGGCGCATCGACAAAGCGATACGGCAGGCTGGCGATATCCTCGATGTCGGCGAGGCCGCGCCCCATGAAGCGCTTGACCGACACGATCGTATTGTGGGGATCGAGGTTCTGCGCGGACAAGGCAGCATATCCCACGTCCACCCCGCAATCGGCGTGGTAGCGCACCACCGAAGGCAACAGCGAATGTCCTGCTTCATCGTCGAGCACGACAGACAGCCCGGAACGCACCGTGGCCACCAGCGAATTGGTCGTGCCCAGATCGATACCGACCGCCAGCCGGTGCTGATGCGGGGCGGTGGACATGCCGGGTTCGGAAATCTGCAAGAGGGCCATGTCTTAACTTTCGAGTTCTTCGTACACGTCGCCGACTTCGGCGATGAGCTTGTCCATGAAACGCAGCTGACGCACGGCTTCGGAAGCGCCCGCGTAATCGTGCGCGGCGTCGATCAATTCGGCCAGTTGCGCTTCGATGCGGCGATGCGCTGCATGCAGGTCGTCGGACAGGGCATCCAGCGTATCCATGCTTTTCCCGGCACGCGCATCGTCGATCGCTTCGCGCCATTCCATCTGCTGCATCAGGAAAGCCGGCGCCATTTTTGTGTTGTTGGCGTCGAGCGCATCGATTCCCTGCAATTTCAGCAGGTACACGCCGCGATTCACCGGGTGCCGGAGGGTCTGGTATGCCTCATTCACCTGCGTCGCCCACTGCATCGCCACCCGCTGTTCGGCTTCCGGCTGCGAGGCAAACCGGTCTGGGTGCACCGTGTTCTGCAGCTCGCGGTAAGCCGAGTCGAGCATGTCCCGATTCAACGCATAGGATTGCGGCAGGCCGAAAAGTTCGAAATGGGTTTGAGTGAAATCCATTGTTAGAGGCCAGGGTTCAGGATTCAGGGATCTAGGGACTTTGTCGCTACGTGCTACTAAAATGGCGCGGCCGCAGGCCGTACAAAGACCCTGTCTCCTGACCCTGAGTCCGGATCCCTAAGGTCAAACGTTAAACGATTCGCCGCAGCCGCACTCGTTCTTCACGTTCGGGTTATTAAACTTGAAGCCTTCGTTCAGGCCTTCACGGGCGTAGTCAAGTTCGGTGCCGTCGATGTAGGCCAGGCTCTTGGGATCGACGAACACGGTCACCCCATGGCTGGAGAACACCTCGTCGCCCTCGGGCACCTCATCGGCGAACTCCAGCTTGTAGGCCATGCCGGAACAGCCGGTGGTGCGCACGCCGAGACGGATGCCGACGCCCTTGCCGCGCTTGGCAAGATAGCTGGTGACGTGTTGCGCTGCGCGCTCGGACAAGGTCACCGCCATGGCTTACTCCAGACCCTTTTTCTGTTTGTAGTCGGCCACGGCTGCCTTGATCGCATCTTCGGCCAGGATCGAACAGTGAATCTTGACCGGCGGCAACGCAAGTTCCTCGGCGATGGCCGTGTTCTTGATTTCCATCGCCTGGTCGAGCGTCTTGCCCTTGACCCATTCGGTCACCAGCGAGGACGAGGCGATCGCCGAGCCGCAGCCGTAGGTCTTGAACTTGGCATCCTCGATGCGGCCATCGGCGCCGACCTTGATCTGCAGCTTCATCACGTCGCCGCAGGCGGGCGCGCCGACCATGCCGGTACCGACACCGTCGTCTTCCTTGCCGAAGGAACCGACATTGCGGGGATTTTCATAGTGGTCGAGTACTTTATCGCTGTAGGACATGGTAGTTCTCCTTTACTTCAAATCAATGTGCAGCCCACTGCACGGAATTCAGATCGACGCCTTCCTTGAACATTTCCCACAGCGGGGAAAGTTCGCGCAGCTTGCCGATTTTTTCATGCAGAAGCTTGATGGCGTAGTCGACCTCTTCCTCGGTGGTAAAGCGGCCAATGGAGAAACGGATCGAACTGTGCGCCAGTTCGTCGCTGCGGCCCAGTGCGCGCAGCACGTAGGACGGCTCCAGGCTGGCCGAGGTACAGGCGGAACCGCTTGATACCGCCAGATCCTTGATTGCCATGATCAGCGATTCGCCCTCGACGAAGTTGAAGCTGACATTGAGGTTGTGCGGCACGCGCTGGTCCATGTCGCCGTTCAGATGCACTTCTTCGATGTCCTTGAGGCCGGCGTATAGGCGGTCGCGCAACATGCGGATACGCTCGTTCTCGGTTGCCATTTCTTCACGGGCGATACGGAAGGCTTCGCCCATGCCAACGATCTGATGCGTGGCCAGCGTCCCCGAACGCATGCCGCGCTCGTGGCCGCCGCCATGCATCTGCGCTTCCAGGCGGACGCGCGGCTTGCGGCGTACGTACAGGGCGCCGATACCCTTGGGACCGTAGGTCTTGTGAGCGGAAAACGACATCAGGTCGACCGGCAGCTTGGTTAGGTCGATCGGCATCTTGCCAGTCGCCTGCGCCGCGTCGACGTGGAAGATCACGCCTTTTTCGCGGCAGATCTTGCCAAGCGCCTCGATGTCCTGGATCACACCGATTTCGTTGTTGACCGCCATCACCGAGGCCAGCACGGTATCCGGGCGGATCGCTGCACGGAATTCGTCGAGGTCGAGCAGGCCGTTTTCCTTGACGTTCAGATACGTGGCCTCGAAACCCTGACGCTCCATTTCACGCACGGTGTCGAGCACGGCCTTGTGCTCGGTACGCACGGTAATGATGTGCTTGCCCTTGGTCGCCGAGTAGAAGTGGCCGGCGCCCTTGATGGCAAGGTTGTTCGATTCGGTGGCGCCGGACGTGAACACGATTTCCTTGGGGTCGGCACCGACCAGGGCAGCCACCTGGCCACGCGCGTCTTCGACCGCCTTCTCTGCCTCCCAGCCAAACGGATGGGAGCGTGATGCCGGATTGCCGAAATGCTCGGTCAGATAGGGGATCATTTTTTCAGCCACACGAGGATCGACCGGGGTGGTGGCGGAGTAATCGAAATACAGTGTCTTCATCGTTTTGCCCTGATTGAATCGTTCAAGCGGCCAGCGTCATCTTCGATGCGCGGCGGTCTTGCAAGACCTTGTCCTTGCATTCGTCCTGCTTGGCCACCAGCGTGGCCAGCGTCACGTTGTCCAGATAATCGTAGATATGGGCGTTGAGCCCGGTCCACAAGTCGTGCGTCAGGCAGCGGTGCTCGTCGTGACAGTTTTCCTTGCCACCGCATTGGGTTGCGTCGATGGGTTCATCCACCGCGCGAATGATGTCGGCCACGCTGACGTCTTCAAGCGAGCGGGCAAGATAATAGCCGCCGCCGGGGCCACGTACGCTTTCGACCAGTTCGTGCCGGCGCAGACGGCTGAAAAGCTGTTCCAGATACGACAGGGATATGTCCTGGCGCTCGCTGATGCCGGCCAGCGTCACCGGATTCTTGCCGCCGCGCAAGGCCAGATCCAGCATGGCGGTGACGGCGAAACGGCCCTTGGTGGTCAATCTCATGACTCGTTCTCCTGAAATTTCGCCCGAACTATAAAATTCCCGAGCATTTCAGTCAACTATTCCTTACCTTAGCAATTTAGTCAACTATTTTATTCAAATAACTCGGGTCGAAATCGTCGGGCTTGTCCTGCTCCGCCGGCATCTCGGCGCCCAGCTTCTGCAACTGCGCCAATATCCTCTCCAGCCGCTGGTCGATGTGAGCCGAATGATCGATCAGACCATGGATCGCCTTCACCACCGGGTCGTTCATATCGGCGGAAATGGCATAGGCGGAGAATCCGAGTTTTTCCGCCTGCTGATTGCGCTGCTTCTCCGCCGCACTGTCCAGAATACGCGCCGGGATCCCCACCGCCGTGGCATTGTCCGGCACATCCTTCACCACCACGGCGTTGGAGCCGACCCGTGCATTGGCGCCGATGGTGATCGGGCCCAGGATCTTGGCACCCGCCCCCACCACCACGCCATTCATCAGGGTGGGATGACGCTTGCCCTTGTTCCACGAAGTGCCGCCGAGCGTCACGCCGTGATATAGCGTGCAGTCGTCGCCGATCTCGGCGGTTTCGCCCACCACGACGCCCATGCCGTGGTCGATGAAGACGCGGCGGCCGATGGTGGCGCCCGGGTGGATCTCGATTCCGGTCAGCCAGCGCCCGATGTGGGAGGTGAAGCGCGCCAGCCACTTCCAGTCCATGCGCCACAGCTTGTGCGCCAGACGGTGGATCACCATGGCGTGGAAGCCGGGGTAGGTCGTGACGACCTCGAAAGTCGTGCGCGCCGCCGGGTCCCTGTCGAACACGACGGCAATGTCTTCCTTGAATTGGCTGAACAGATTCATGCGCTTGAGAATGCTTTATCCGAGTATTTTAGTCAACTATTCTGCACCGCGGTTCCGCGTGCCATTTGCCTTCTGCTTGGCTTCCTGCGCCGCCGTCAGGATGCCGCGCAAAATGTTCACTTCCTCCTTCGCCAGCCGGGTACGCGCAAACAGGCGCCGTAGTTTCAACATCAGCTTGCCGGGCGAACCGGGATTGAGGAATTCCAGTTCGGCCAGTGCGGTTTCCAGATGGCCGTAGAAGCGTTCCATTTCATCACCCGTCGCCGCATCCAACTCCAGTTGGGGCCAACTCGCATGCCCCAGCCAGGCCTGGCGGATTTCATAGCTCAATACCTGAACTGCCGCCGCCAGGTTGAGCGAACTGTATGCCGGGTTGGCCGCGATCGTGACCAGTCCCTGGCAGAGGCTCAACTCCTCGTTCGATAGCCCGCTGGTTTCGTTGCCGAACACCAGCGCCACGGGGCCGGTCTGCGCTTCGGCCAACAGGCGGATCGAGGCCTCGGGCGGGGTCAGCACTTCGGACACGATGTCGCGCCGGCGTGCCGACACGCCGAGTGCGAGCGTGGAGTCGGCGAGCGCCTCGGCCAGCGTGGCGCATACCCTTGCCTGCGTCAGCAGGTCGGCCGCGCCCGACGCCATGGCGTCGGCCTGACTATTGGGGAAAACGGCAGGATCGACCAGCACCAGCCGGGACAAGCCCATCGTCTTCATCGCCCGGGCCGCCGCACCGATATTGCCGGGATGGCTGGTACGCGTCAGCACGATACGAATATTGGCGAGAAGTTGAGGATCGGCTGTGGTCATCAAGTAAAATAAGCGGCTCGTTCTTTGAATCCATAGCCAGACATCATGCATCCCATGCTCAATACGGCGGTGAAAGCCGCTCGCAAAGCCGGGGCGATCATCAATCGCGCCTCGCTCGACCTCGACCAGCTCACCGTTCGGAGCAAACAGGACCGCGATTACGTCAGCGAGGTCGACCAGATGGCCGAGCGCGCCATCATTGAAACCCTGCTCGACGCCTACCCAAATCATGGGATTTTAGCAGAGGAGTCCGGCACCGCCGCAGCCAAGAATGGCGAGGACTACGAGTGGATCATCGATCCGCTGGACGGCACCACCAACTTCCTGCACGGTCTGCAGCAATATTCCGTCTCGATTGCCCTCAAGCACAAGGGCCAGATTACCCAGGCCGTCGTCTACGACCCGGCACGCAACGAACTCTTCACCGCCACTCGCGGACGCGGCGCCATGCTCAACGACCGCCGCATCCGTGCCAGCAAGCGCAGCAAACTCTCCGAATGCCTGATCGGCACAGGCTTCCCCTTCCGCGACTTCAGTTTCTCCGAGGCCTACCTCAACATGTTCCGCGACATGATGAAGGCGACCTCGGGCCTGCGTCGCCCCGGCTCGGCCGCGCTCGACCTGTGCTACGTGGCCTGCGGCCGCTACGACGGCTTCTGGGAAATGCACCTGCAGCCCTGGGATCTCGCTGCCGGCAGCCTGATCGCGCAGGAATCCGGCGCTCTGGTCGGCAATTTCATGGGCGACGAAGGCTTTCTCGAATCCGGCAACATCGTCGCCGCCACCCCGAAAATCTTCGGGCAGATGCTGCAGGTCATCGCGCCGCACCTTCCGCCCGAACTGAAGATCTGATCCGAACAGCAGTCCACCCATGTCCATCGCCAAGGAGCCCACTGCCCACACGCCGATGATGCAGCAGTACCTCGGCATCAAGGCACAGCATCCCGACATGCTGCTGTTCTACCGCATGGGCGACTTCTACGAGCTGTTCTTCGAGGACGCCGAGAAGGCCGCGCGGCTCCTCAACATCACGCTCACGACGCGCGGCGCCTCTGCGGGCGCGCCGATCAAGATGGCCGGCGTGCCTTACCACAGCGTCGAGCAGTATTTGGCGCGGTTACTGAAACTGGGCGAATCGGTGGTGATTGCCGAACAGGTGGGCGATCCTGCAACGTCGAAAGGCCCGGTCGAACGTCAGGTAACGCGCATCGTGACGCCAGGCACGTTGACCGATTCGGGCTTGCTGGACGAGACGCGCGACACGCTGATCCTGGCGGTCGCTCCGGGAACCGAATCGATCGGCGTGGCCTGGCTGAATCTTGCCGCCGGGCGTTTCCAGGTCACCGAGAGCAATGCCACCGCCCTGCTCGCCCTGCTGGCGCGGGTGCGGCCGGCAGAAATCCTCGCACCCGATGACTTTGAGCTCGACGCGCCTTGCGCGGTGCGCCGGCTGGCGCCGTGGCAGTTCGATTCCAGCAGCGCACAAAGCCGCCTGGCGCAGCAATTCGGCAGCCGCGATTTAAGCGGCTTCGGTGTGGCCGATCTGCCACTGGCGATTGCCGCCGCAGGCGCCCTGCTCGACTACATCCAGTCCACGCAGCGCACTGCGCTGCCGCATATCCAATCGATTCGTGCCGAGCGCGACAGCGACTTCGTGCAGCTCGATGCCGCCACCCGCCGCAATCTGGAACTCACCGAAACCCTGCGTGGCGAAGCGGCGCCGACGCTGCTGTCGGTGCTCGATACCACCGCTACGGGCATGGGGACACGCTTGCTCAGGCACTGGCTGCACCATCCGCTGCGCGATCGTGGAATCCTGACCCGGCGGCGTGACGCTATTGGCGTGCTCGTCGAGCTGCCCGATACAGCCGTCACCCTTACCTGCCTTCTGAAAAGCTGCGCCGACGTGGAGCGGATCAGCGGCCGCATCGCGCTGAAGAACGCGCGACCGCGCGACCTGTCCGGCCTGCGCGACACGCTGGCACTGCTGCCCGAACTCGTCGCCGCGCTGCCTGATGACCGCGTGCACCTGTCGGCACTGCAATCCCAACTCGCCGCCCGTCCCGACCTGCATGCCCTGCTCGTGCAAGCCATCCAACCCGAGCCTGCCAGCGTGCTGCGCGAAGGCGGCGTCATCGCCGACGGCTACGATGCCGAGCTCGACGAGCTGCGCGCGCTGACACGCGACGCCGGAGCCTTCCTGCTGGAACTGGAGACCCGCGAACGCGCACGCTCGGGCATCGGCACGCTCAAGGTCGAATACAACAAGGTGCATGGCTTCTACATCGAAGTCAGCCGGGCCCAGTCGGAAAACGTCCCCGACGACTATCGCCGCCGCCAGACGCTGAAAAACGCCGAACGCTACATCACGCCGGAACTCAAGGCGTTCGAAGACAAGGCGCTGTCGGCTCAGGACCGCGCGCTGGCACGCGAGAAGGCGCTATTCGAGGCTTTTCTGGAAACGCTGACGCCGCACGTGCCCGACCTGTTGTCGATTGCCGCCGCGCTGGCCGAGATCGACGTACTGGCGAGCCAAGCCGAACGGACTGGCACGCTGAAACTGTGTGCACCCGACTACAGCGAGGAACCCGGTATCGTCATCCGCAGCAGCCGCCATCCGGTGGTCGAGGCTCAGGTGGCGCACTTTATTCCCAACGACGTGCTTCTGACCCGCAGCCGACAGATGCTGCTGATCACCGGCCCCAACATGGGCGGCAAGTCGACTTACATGCGACAGGTCGCTCTGACCGCGCTGCTGGCCTGCTGCGGCCTGTGGGTGCCCGCCAACTCAGCGAAGATCGGCGACGTCGACCAGATTTTCACCCGCATCGGTGCTTCCGACGACCTGGCCGGGGGACGTTCGACCTTCATGGTCGAGATGACCGAGACCGCGCACATCCTGAACAACGCCAGCGCCAACAGTCTGGTTCTGCTCGACGAAATCGGCCGCGGCACCTCCACCTTCGACGGTCTCGCGCTGGCTTGGGCGGTCGCGCGCCACCTGGCGACCGCGACCCGAGCGTTCACCCTGTTCGCCACCCACTATTTCGAATTGACCCAACTGGCGCAGGAATTCCGCCAGCTCGCCAACGTCCACCTCGATGCCAAGGAGCACGGTGCCGACCTGGTGTTCCTGCACGCGGTGGAAGAAGGCCCGGCCTCGCAGAGCTACGGCATCCAGGTCGCGCGTCTGGCCGGCGTACCCAGTCCCGTGATTCATGCAGCGCGCCGCCATCTGCGCGAACTCGAGGATGCCCAGTTGCAACCCGGTCCGCAAGGCGATCTGTTCGCCGCCCATCTTCCCAACGACGCCCCGCCGCCACATCCTGCGCTCGACCAGCTGCGCGAACTCGACCCCGACACCCTCACGCCGAAGGCGGCGCTCGACATGCTCTATGCTCTGAAGGCGCTGACGGATACCTCACCGTGAACACACTTCGTCTCGACACCACCGAGCTCGACCTCGACTTCAATGCCGCACTCAAATTGGCGACGACACCATGTTGTTGAGCTGGTACGACCGCGAGCGCGACCTCGAATCGCCGGCGGGCGTGAGCGAATGCCATGAAGGCTGCGCTACCAAAGGATCCTGGGACTATGCACTCAACCGCGGAGCACGACTGGCGGTTGATTTCGATTCCGGGCGTTATACTTTTTGCTTCCTGTAAGCCGCACCAGGGGACCCAATCCGCCCGGTTTGGCATGCCATGACGGAGCCATCACACCCTGACCGTCCATCGACCTTGGACCCTGCACGATCGGCACCGGATTACACAACCAGGACCACGACATGAAAGCCAGCGAAATGCGTATTGCAGACCCGAGCGCCCTTCGCGTTGCCGATGAAGGCGACATCCTCAAGGAACGGCTGCCACTGCCTGGCGCGAAGGTGCTTGAACTCGGCTGCGGCAAGGCGGAGAAGACCCGACTGGTCGCCCAAACGGCTGCGTCGGTGCTTGCCCTGGAAGTGGATGCCACGCAACTCGCCGAAAACCAGGCGGCGGAAAAACCGGGCAACGTCCAATTCGCGTTTGGCGGCGCAGAAAACATCCCGACTGACGATTCGAGCGTTGACATCGTCCTGATGCTCAAATCCCTGCACCACGTCCCGGTCGAACGAATGGACGACACTTTCTCCGAGATCCGCAGGGTACTGAAACCGGGTGGCCTGGCATACATTTCGGAACCCGTCTATGCCGGTGACTTCAACGAGATCCTTCGGCTATTCCATGACGAGAAGGCAGTGAGGGAGGCTGCCTTTGCAGCGGAAGTCCGAGCCATTGCAGCACAGCGGCTGTCGCTCGTATCGCAGACATTCTTCCTGCAACCGATGCACTTCGATGATTTCGGCCAGTTTGAAAACCGGACACTCAAGGTGACCCACACCGAGCACCGATTATCCCCTATGCTTTACGAGGCCGTGCGCTCGGGATTCAATCGCCACATGTCTCCAAACGGGGCGACTTTCCACATACCCATCCGGGTCGATCTTTTCAGAAAAGACAGTCCGTAGCGGATCGAAGATCGGACCTTGGACTCTCCCTTCTGGCTACGCCTGGTCGGCCACGACCCGAACGGTCTGGCCCAGGCACTGCACCGTCTGATTCGCTCGTATTTTCGCCGTCTTGCGGCTTTCGGGCTGGCCGTCGACGGTGACTTCGCCGGTGGCGATCAGGTGCTTGCCTTGCCCGCTGCTGTCGGCAATACCACTGAGTTTGAGCAGATCGCAAAGCGCGACATGTTCGTCACGCAACCTGAATTCCAGGGCGTCCATGCCTATGCGCCGCGCCGCCGCCACAGATAACGGTAGACGAAGCCGGGATAAGCGAATACTACGAACAGCGAGGCATTGACCGCATAGAATTCCCAGTCCTGATGCTGAATGTCGCCGAGTTTGCCTTCCAGCAGCCGCGCGATGCCGCCCACCACGAAAAACAGCACCACCAGTTCCAGTAGCCGCCAGGCGAAATTCTTGGTGTCGGTTTTAGGCCGTATGACGAAGAAGATCCGCTCGACGAGGAAAGGCAGGTTGGCGGCAATGAACGCCAGGGTCAGCAGCAGGGTAGTGGAAAAATTCACGGTGGATCCGAAAAGCTAGATAACGCCGGAGCAGACCTGCCCCGGCACGATTTGGTTCAAATATCCCGATTCAGAAAGACGCACGGATGGCGTGGATGCATACCGCCATCAACGGTTGCGGCATGATCCCCAGCGCCAGAATGGCCAATCCGTTGACCGACATGACGACACGGGCATCGGGGCTCGCCTTAATCGGGGCCGCATCGTGCGGCGCGTCGAAGTACATCAGCTTGACAATGCGCAGATAGTAGAACGCGCCGATGAGCGAAAACAGTACTGCCGCCACCGCCAGCCACACATAACCGATCTCGACCACGGCCTGCAGCACCGACAGCTTGGCATAGAATCCCACAGTAGGCGGTACGCCCGCCATCGAGAACATCAGCAGCAGCATCATGAACGCGAGCCACGGACTGCGGCGGTTCAGCCCCTTGAAGTCCTCCAGCCGATCAGCCTCGAAACCGGCACGCGACAATAGCAGGATCATGCCGAAACCGCCCAGGCTCATCAGTGCGTACACCAGTACATAGAACATCGCGCTGCCATAGCCGTTCTGCGAGCCGGCGAGGATGCCCAGCAGCATGAAGCCCATGTGCGAAATGGCCGAATAGGCAAGCATCCGCTTCAGGTTGCTTTGCGCAATGGCCGCGATGTTGCCAAGCGCCATCGACAGTACCGCGAGGATCACCAGCATGCCGCGCCAATCGCTCACCTGCGATTCGAGGCCCTGCCCCAGAATGCGGATCACGAAGGCAAATGCGGCGATCTTGGGCGCGGAACCGATGAACAACGTCATCGCGGTCGGCGCGCCGTGATAGACGTCGGGTATCCACATGTGGAACGGCACCGCACCGAGCTTGAACGCCAGGCCTGCCACGATGAAAACGATGCCGAACACCAGCGGGATGCGTAGATCGGTGCCGTCCTGCAGGGCGATGGCGATGTCGCCCAGCCCCAGCGAACCGGTGACGCCGTAGACCATCGACATGCCATAGAGCAGCATGCCCGACGCCAGCGCACCCAGCACGAAATATTTCATCGCCGCCTCGGTCGCCACGCTGGAATCGCGCTGCAACGCAACCATGGCATACAACGACAGCGACAGCAGTTCAAGGCCGAGGTACAGCGTCAGGAAATGGCTGGCCGACACCATCACCATCATGCCCAGCAGCGCAAACAACGCCAGCACGAAGAATTCGCCCTTGTAGAGTCCGCGCTGACGCAGGTAATCGCGCGAATACACCAGGACAATGGCCACCGACAGGTAGAGAAACAGCTTCAGTACGTCGGACAGCGGATCGTCGATGAACAGCCCGCCCAGCGTCAGCACCGGCAGGGTAGAAAAATCGCGCAGGGTAAGAAAGCTCGCCCCGGCCAGCGTGACAAGCGAAAGGAAGTAGGCCAGAAAGCGTTTACCGTCATCGACCGCGGCGTCGACTACCAGGATCAGCGAGATCATAATCAACACGAAGATCTCTGGAAAAGCGGGCGCGAATTGCATGAGGGCGTGGCGCATATTTGAACCTTAAGGCAGTTTGCTTCGGGCGACGTGCGCCAACAAGTCGACCACCGATACATGCATGACATCGGTGAATGGCTTGGGATACAGTCCCATGGCCAACACCAGGACGGCCAGCACGCCAAGCAGCAGGATCTCGCGCGGGTTGATGTCACTCATTTCTTCGACGTGCGGGTTTGTGACGCTACCGAACACCACGCGCTTGTACATCCACAGCGTATAGGCTGCACCGGTGATGAGCGTGGTGGCGGCGACAAAGGCGAACCAGAAATTGACCTTGCTTGCGGCCATGATGACCATGAATTCGCCGACGAAACCACTGGTGGCGGGAAGCCCCGAGTTGGCCATGGCGAACAGCATGAACAAGGCCGCGAACACCGGCATCCTGCTGGCCAGTCCGCCGTAGTCCTTGATCTGGCGCGAATGCAGGCGGTCGTACATCACGCCGATACAGAGGAAGAGCGCGGCCGAGACGAAGCCGTGAGAAATCATCTGCACCAGGCCGCCTTCTAGACCCAGCGGATTGAACATGAAGAAGCCGAGGGTCACGAAGCCCATGTGGGCGATCGACGAATACGCGATGAGCTTTTTCATGTCAGCCTGCACCAGCGCGACCAGTCCGATGTAGACGACCGCGATCAGCGACAACGTGACGACGAGCCAGGTGAGCTCGTGGCTGGCGTCCGGCAGGATCGGCAGGATGAAGCGCAGGAAACCGTAGGCGCCGACCTTGAGGGTAATCGCCGCCAGCACCACCGAACCGCCGGTGGGCGCCTCGACGTGCGCGTCGGGCAGCCAGGTGTGCACCGGCCACATCGGCACCTTGACCCCGAACGCCAGCAGGAAGGCGAAGAACATCAGCGTCTGCGCAGTCATTCCCAGCGCAGTGGTGTGCCAGGTCTGGATGTCGAAGCTGCCGCCGGACTGGAAGTAAAGATAGATCATCGACACCAGCATCAGGAACGAGCCGATCAGGGTGTAAAGGAAGAACTTGAACGCGGCATACACGCGGTTCGGGCCGCCCCACACACCGATAATAAGATAGAGCGGGATCAGCATGGCCTCGAAAAACACATAGAACAGGATGCCGTCGAGCGCCGCGAACACGCCGTTGATGAGGCCGGACATGATAAGGAAGGCCGCCATGTACTGCGCCACCTTGTCCTGGATCACCTCCCAGCCCGCGATGACCACCAGTACGGTGACGAAACAATTCAGCAGGATCAGCGGCATCGAAATACCGTCGGCCCCGAGATGGTAATGAATGTTGAACGCCGGGATCCACGCGGCGTTCTCGACGAACTGCATCGCCGAGGTAGTGATATCGAAGCCGGTGACCAGCGGAATCGCGACGATGAGCCCCAGTAGTGCCCCGGCCAATGCCAGCCAGCGGGCGAGCGCCGCGTTGCGGTCGGAGCCGGTGGCGAGCACGAGGACCCCGGCCAGAATCGGGACCCAGATGACGAGGGAAAGGAGGTTGTTCAGCATGGGTCAGTTCAAGCGCGCGAACCAGGTCACCAGGGCGAATACCCCGATCAGCATGGCAAAGGCGTAATGGTAGATGTAGCCAGACTGGAAGGCCTTGGCCAGACGGGAGAAGCGTTCGACCAGGTGCGCCGAGCCGTTGACGAAAAAGCCGTCGATCACGTTCTGGTCGCCACGCCGCCACAGGCTGCCGCCGAGCGCACGTGCGCCTTGCGCGAATACCCAGCTGTAGAGTTCGTCGAACCAGTATTTGTTGAGCAGCATCCGGTGCAGGAAGCTGAAGCGCTGCGCGATGGCCGCGGGGATGTCCGGGCGCTTGAGATAGAAGAACGCCGACAGGCCGACGCCTGCCACAGCCAGCCAGAACGGCAGCGTTGCCAATGCATGCAACCCCATTTCCATGGCGCCGTGGAATTCCTGATTCAGTTCGTGCATCACCGGATGGCGGTCTGCAACATAGATCGCTCGGCCGAAAAAGTCGCCGAACAGCATCGGTTCGATGGTCATGTAGCCGATCGCGAGCGACGGCAGCGCCAGCGCAAGCAGAGGGCCGGTGACGACCCATGGCGTTTCGTGCGGCGGGCCGTCGTGTCCGTGATGGGCGTCGGGTTCGTTGCCGTGCCCATGTCCCTGATGGAAACGCTCCTTGCCGTGGAACACCAGGAAATACATGCGGAAGGAATAGAAGGCCGTGACGAACACGCCCGCCAGCACAGCGAAATAGGCGAAGCCGGCGCCCGGCAGGTGCGACATCTTGGCCGCCTCGATGATGCTTTCCTTGGAATAGAAGCCCGACAGGAAAGGCGTGCCGATCAGCGCCAGCGAGCCGATCAGTGACGTGACCCAGGTGATCGGCATGTATTTCTTCAGGCCGCCCATGTAGCGGATGTCCTGGTTATGGTGCATGGCGATGATCACTGAGCCGGCGGCCAGGAACAGCAGAGCCTTGAAGAAGGCATGCGTCATCAGATGGAACACCGCGACCGAATAGGCCGACGCGCCCAGCGCGACCGTCATGTAGCCGAGCTGCGACAGGGTCGAATATGCCACCACGCGCTTGATGTCGTTCTGCACCATGCCGAGGAAGCCCATGAACAAGGCAGTGATCGCGCCGATCACCATGATGAAGCTGAGTGCCGTGTCCGATAGCTCGTACAGTGGCGACATGCGCGCGACCATGAAGATGCCGGCGGTGACCATCGTCGCCGCGTGGATCAGCGCGGAAATCGGCGTCGGGCCTTCCATCGAGTCGGGCAGCCAGACGTGCAACGGGAACTGTGCCGACTTGCCCATTGCGCCGATGAACAGGAGGATGCCGATCACGCTCATCAGCATCCATGGTGTGTCAGGCCACAGGGTGATGGTTTCGCTGGCGAGCGACGGCGCCTTGGCGAACACCGTGGCGTAGTCGAGCGAGCCGAAATGCGCCAGCACCAGGCCGATGCCGAGGATGAAGCCGAAGTCGCCCACCCGGTTGACCAGGAAGGCCTTGAGGTTGGCGTAGATGGCCGTTTCTTTCGTGTACCAGAAGCCGATCAGCAGGTAGGACACCAGGCCGACGGCTTCCCAGCCGAAGAACAGCTGCAGGAAGTTGTTGCTCATCACCAGCATCAGCATCGAGAAGGTGAACAGCGAGATATAGCTGAAGAAGCGCTGGTAGCCCGGATCGTCGTGCATGTAGCCGATGGTGTAGACGTGCACCATCAGCGAGACGAAGGTGACGACCAGCATCATCATGGCCGTCAGCGCATCGATCAGGAAGCCGACCTCGAAGCGCAGGTCGCCCAGTGTCATCCAGGTGTAGATGGTGCTGTTGAAGGTATGGCCGGCGAGCGCGTCCTGAAACACCAGCACCGAGGCGATGAACGACACCGCCACACCGGCGATGGTGACGACATGGGCGCCGGTACGGCCGACCAGCCTGCCGAACAGGCCGGCGACGATCGCGCCGACCAGCGGCGCCAGCGGCACGACGAGATAGAGCGTCTGCATGTCCACGCGCATCAGCCTTTCAGGTGGTCGAGGTCATCGACGTTGATCGTGTGCAGATTGCGGAACAGCACCACCAGGATCGCCAGGCCGATGGCCGATTCGGCCGCGGCGACGGTGAGGATGAAGAAGACGAAGATCTGGCCGTGGATGTCGCCGAGGTAATGCGAAAACGCGATGAAGTTCATGTTCACCGCGAGCAGCATCAGTTCGATCGCCATCAGGAGGATGATCACGTTCTTGCGGTTGAGGAAGATGCCCAGCACGCTGATGGCGAACAGGATGCCGCCCAGCACCAGATAATGCGATAAGGAAATCATGCGCCGCCCTCCCCTGCGCCCGGCTTCTGCGTGGCCTGCATTTTGACGATGCGCAGACGGTCGTTGCGCTTGACCTTCACCTGTTCGGCGGGATCGATGTACTTGCTGTCCTTGCGGCGGCGAAGCGTCAGCGCGATGGCGGCAACGATCGCCACCAGCAGGATCACCGCAGCGAGTTCGAACGCGTAGACGTACTCGGTGTACAGCACTCGCCCGAGTTCCTTGGTATTGCTGTAATCGGCGGCGTGAGGTGCCGGTGCTCCCATGACCTCAAGGCCGAAGTGGCGGCTGCCGAGGATCAGCGCCATTTCGATCACCAGCAGCACGGCGACGAAGCCAGCCAGCGGCAGATAATCCCAGAAACCCTCGCGCAGCTTTTCCAGGTTGATGTCGAGCATCATCACCACGAACAGGAACAGCACCATGACCGCACCGACGTAGACCAGCACCAGGGTGATGGCGAGGAATTCGGCTTCCAGCAGCATCCACAGTCCGGCCGCGGTGAAGAACGCCAGCACCAGGTAGAGGGCCGCATGTACCGGGTTGCGCGCGGTGATCACGCGTAGGCCGGCAAATACCAGGATGGCGGCGAAGAAATAGAAAATCGCAGTCGTATAGGTCATTGTCTATTTTCAGCGGTACTTGGCGTCATCAGCACGGTCGCGCGCAATCTGCTCTTCGTATTGGTCGCCGATGGCGAGCAGCATGGGTTTGGTGTAGTAGAGGTCACCGCGCTTTTCGCCGTGATATTCGAGGATGCGCGTTTCCACGATCGAATCGACCGGGCACGATTCCTCGCAGAAACCGCAGAAAATGCACTTGGTCAGGTCGATGTCGTAACGCGTCGTGCGACGGGTGCCGTCGACGCGCTTTTCCGACTCGATGGTGATGGCCAGCGCAGGACAAACGGCCTCGCACAGCTTGCAGGCAATGCAGCGCTCCTCGCCGTTGGGATAGCGGCGCAGTGCATGCAGGCCACGGAATCGCGGCGATTGCGGCGTTTTTTCCTCGGGAAACTGCACCGTGATCTTGCGTGCGAACAGGTGGCGCCCCGTGAGCATCATGCCGCGCAGAAGTTCGATCAGGAGCAGGCTGCCGAAGAAGTTCGTGATCCGTTTCATGGCGCGCTCAATGGAAAAGATACCCATACGGTGTCTGCATCATGCCGCCGACCACGATGATCCAGACAAGGGTAATGGGAATGAATACCTTCCAGCCCAGCCGCATGATCTGGTCGTAGCGGTAGCGCGGGAAGGTGGCGCGGAACCACAGGAACAGGAACAGGACGAAGCCTGTCTTCAGCAGCCACCAGACGATACCGTCGGGCAGGAAGGTCACTGGCGACAGCCAGCCGCCGAGGAACATCAGCGTGGTCAGCGCGGCGATCAGGATCATGTTGGCGTATTCGGCAAGGAAGAACACCGCGAACGCCATGCCGGAATACTCCACATGAAAACCGGCGACGATCTCGGATTCGCCCTCGGCGACGTCGAACGGCGCGCGGTTGGTCTCGGCCACGCCGGAAATCAGATACACCACGAACAAAGGGAACAATGGCCAGATATACCAGTGATGCAGCCCGCCCGACTGGCCATGCACGATGTCGCTGAGATTGAGCGATTGCGCCGCCATCAGCACGCCGACCAGCGCGAAACCCATGGCGATTTCATACGATACGATCTGCGCGGCCGAACGCATGGCGCCGAGAAAGGCGTATTTGGAGTTGGACGCCCAGCCCGCGATGATGACGCCATAGACGCCCATGGAGGTGATCGCCATCACGTACAGCAACCCGGCGTTGATGTTGGCCAGCACAAGACTGTCGGTGAACGGAATGACTGCCCATGCCGCCAGAGCCGGCGCGATGGCGAGGATGGGGCCGAGGATGAAGAGACCGCGGCTTGCTCCCGACGGGATGATGATTTCCTTCATCAGTAGCTTCACCGCGTCGGCAATCGGCTGCAGCAGGCCCTGGAAACCGACACGGTTGGGACCGATTCGAACCTGCATCCAGCCGATGATCTTTCTTTCCGCGTAAGTAAGGTAGGCTACGCCCAACATCAGCGGCACCACCAGCGCCAGGATCTTGATCAAGGTCCAGACGACGGTTCGAATGGCTGCCCAGTCCATGCCCACGCTCTCCATCAGACCGGCTCCGCCGTGATCGGGCCGAACATCGGGCCCAGCCCGGCCGTCAACGGATGGCCGCTGGGCACGCGCACGCAGTTGTCGGGCAGGAAATCATCGCGCTGGACTTTGAGGGTCAGTGCACTCGCGGTCTGGCGCACCGAGACACGGCCGTTTTCCTGCAGCCCCAGCTTCGCAATCAACCGGCTGTTCATTCGCGCCACCGGGAGCGACGCATCCAGCGTCATCTGCAATGAGGGCGAGCGACGGACCACAGCGTCGGTCTGGTAGATCGGCACTTCGGCGACACGCTCCAGCCCCTCGCCAGGCGAAGGCGGCTCTACCTTTACGCCACTGACTTCATTGTCGAGGAAAGCCTGCACCGAGCCCAGAGGCGTGTCGCCTAGCGCATCGCGTAATACCTCTTTGGAATCATTGTGCTCGAATCCCGCCAATCCGAGCAGGTTGCCCAGGACACGCAGTACCTTCCACGCCGGGCGGGTTTCGCCGAGCGGTTTCACCACCGCGCTGAAGCTCTGTACACGGCCTTCCGTGTTGACGAAGGTACCCGAGGTTTCGGTCCACGGTGCGATCGGCAACAGCACGTCAGCGTAGTCGAGCGACTTGCCTTTGTAGGGCGACATCATCACGACGAACTCCGCCGCGTTGATACTGGCTATCGCCGCGACCGGATCATGGGTATCGAGTTCGGCTTCCACGCTCAACAGCAGATAGGCACGCAGTGGTTGGGCCAGCATCTGCTGGGCATTCAAGCCTTTGAGGGCAGGCTGACCCAGTGCGCCGCACCCCGGAATCGCGCCGACCGCCACTGCGCCGACGCTATTGGCCGCTTCGCCCAGCACGCCGAAACTGGCGCCCGCGAGTCGGGACACTTCCTGTGCCAGCGCATGAATCTGCGAATAGCTGGGATGATGCTGCGCCATGTTGCCGAGGAACACGGCGCGGGTTTCGCCGCCTGACAGGCTGTCGGCCATCTTGCGCGCGGTGTCGTCGGCCACGCCATGGGCTGCGATGTCCGGAACCGGCAGTGCCTTCAGCTCTGCCAGTGCCCGGCATACGCCAGCCAGGGTACTGGCAAGCTGGGAAGGCGCAACGATACGCTTGGCATGTACCTTGCCAAGGAATTCGTCCTCGTGCGCGTTGATCAAGTTGAGTTCGCCGTACCAGCGCACCGACTCACGGATGCGATGGGCCATCAGCGGATGATCCTTGCGCAGATTGGCACCAACCACCAGCATGCGGTTCAGGCGCGACATATAGGTCACCGGCATGCCCAGCCAGAACCCCCCGTGCGCCTTGTCGTCGAGCGAAAAGTCCGACTGCCGCAGACGGTGGTCGACGTTGCCGCTGCCCATGCCGCGCATCAGTTTTTGCAGCAGAAAGAGCTCCTCCGCCGGTCGATACGGCGTCGATAACGCACCGATCTGCTCGGCAGGAATCGTCTTCAATTTATCCGCGACGAACTCGAGCGCGGCTTGCCAGGTCGTCTCCACCCACTGGCCGTTGTACTTGACCATCGGTTGGGTCAGGCGCTCGGCCGTGTTGAGGCCTTCATAGGAAAAGCGATCGCGGTCGGCCAGCCAGCACTCGTTGACGTCTTCGTTCTCGCGCGGCAGCACGCGCATCACCTTGTTGTCCTTGACGTGGACTTCCAGGTTGGAACCCAGGCTGTCGTGCGGGCTGATCGAGGGCCGACGCGACAGTTCCCAACTGCGGGCCGTGTAGCGGAACGGCTTGCTGGTGAGTGCGCCAACCGGGCACAGGTCGATGACGTTGCCCGACAGTTCGGACGCCACCTGGCTTTCCAGGAAGGGCATCACCTCGGTATGCTCGCCGCGGCCTGGCATGCCGAGTTCCATCACGCCGGCGATTTCCTGGCCGAAGCGCACGCAGCGGCTGCAATGGATGCAGCGCGTCATGTCGGTGGCGATCAGCGGGCCGAGGTTTTTATCGCGCACGACGCGCTTGATTTCCTGGTAGCGTGACGACGAACCGCCATAGCCCACCGCCAGATCCTGCAGGGTGCACTCGCCACCCTGGTCGCAGATCGGGCAATCCAGCGGGTGGTTGATGAGCAGGAACTCCATCACGCTTTTCTGCGCATTGATGGCGTATTCCGAACGCGTGTAGACCTTCATGCCGTCGGTCACCGGCGTGGCACAGGCAGGCAGGGGCTTGGGTGCCTTTTCCACTTGTACTAGACACATGCGGCAGTTGGCGGCGATGGACAACTTCTTGTGATAACAGAAATGCGGAATCGTGATGCCGGCCTGATTCGCCGCATCCATGATGGTGTCGCCGCTTTCGACCTGCAGCGCGCGTCCGTCAATTTCGATATTGAGCGTAGCCATCGTTAAATTCCGTTCAGACCATGCATCGCTTCTGTTCGATGTGGTACTCGAACTCGCGGCCAAAATGTTTGAGGAAGCTTTGCACCGGCATCGCCGCCGCGTCGCCCAGTGCGCAGATGGTATGGCCGCCGATGCGCCCTGCCACGCTGTTGAGCAATTCCATGTCTTCGGGCCGGCCCTGGCCGTGTTCGATGCGGTGGATCACCCGGTACATCCAACCGGTTCCTTCGCGGCACGGTGTGCACTGGCCGCAGGATTCCTCGAAGTAGAAATAGGAGAGCCGCTCCAGCGCGCGCACCATGCACACCGTCTCGTCCATCACGATGACCGCGCCCGAACCGAGCATGGAACCGGCCTTGGCAATGCAATCGAAATCCATCGTGCAGTCCATCATGACCTCGGCCGGCAATACGGGCGCGGACGAACCGCCGGGAATGACGGCCTTCAGCTTATGCCCATTGCGTACGCCGCCCGCCAGCTCCAGCAATTCGGCAAACGGCGTGCCGAGCGGCACTTCGTAGTTGCCGGGTTTGTTGACATGGCCCGAGACTGAAAACAGCTTGGGCCCGCCGTTGTTGGGCTTGCCGAGTTCCAGGAAAGCCTGGCCGCCGTGCTGGACGATCCACGGCACCGAAGCCAGTGTCTCGGTATTGTTAATGGTGGTCGGCTTGCCATACAGGCCGAAGCTCGCGGGGAACGGCGGCTTGAAGCGCGGCTGGCCCTTCTTGCCCTCGATCGACTCGAGCAGCGCGGTTTCCTCGCCGCAGATATAAGCGCCGTAGCCATGGTGCGCATGCAGCTGGAAGCAGAAGTCGGTGCCGAACAGATTATCACCGAGGTAACCGGCCTCACGCGCCTCCTTCAACGCACGCTCGAAGATGTCATAGATCTCGAAGATTTCGCCATGGATATAGTTGTAGCCGACGCGGGCGCCCAGCACATAGCCGGCGATCGCCATGCCCTCGATCAGCTGGTGCGGGTTATGGCGCAGGATGTCGCGATCCTTGAACGTGCCCGGCTCGCCCTCGTCGCTGTTGCAAACAATGTACTTGTCACCCGGGAACGCGCGCGGCATGAAGCTCCACTTGAGGCCCGTCGGGAAGCCCGCGCCGCCGCGCCCGCGCAACGCGCTGGTCTTGAGTTCGGCGATGATGGCGTCACCTGACACCTGCTCGGTGACGACGCGGCGCAATGCCTGATAGCCGCCATTGGCGACATAGGTCGCCAGCGATGCCGAGTGGTCGAGCGCCTGCGTCCAACTGCAGACCTGAGGGGTGGGCTTGAGCAAACTCATTTCAGCTTGTCCAGCAGTTCGTCCACTTTTTCAGGGGTGAGGTGCGTATGCATTTTGTGATTGTTGTGCAGGCACATCGGTGCATCACCACAGGCACCCATGCACTCGCCTTCCTTCAAGGTAAAACGGCCATCTTCAGTGGTTTCGCCGAAACCGATGCCCAGTTTGTTTTTAAAATGCTCCGCCAGTTCGCCCGCGCCCATCAGGGTGCAGGGCAGATTGGTGCACAGCGTGATCTTGTGCCGCCCTACGCTCTGGGTGTCGTACATGTTGTAGAACGTCGCAACTTCATACGCGGCAATCGCCGGCATCCCGAGATAGTCGGCTACGTACTCGATCAAATCGGGTTTCAGCCAGCCCTTCTCCGTTTGCGCGATACGCAGCGCACCCATCACGGCCGACTGCTTCTGGTCCGGTGGATACTTGGCGACCTCGACATCGATCAGCGCGAGCGATTCGGCGCTCAGCCGAAGGCTGCTATCAGGATTGGCCATCAGCGGTCGATCTCCCCGAAAACGATATCCTGCGTGCCGATGATGGCGACGACGTCCGCAATCATGTGGCCGCGGCTCATTTCATCGAGCGCCGCCAGATGCGCATAGCCCGGCGCACGGATTTTCAGCCGATAGGGTTTGTTGGCGCCGTCGGACACCAGGTAGATGCCGAACTCGCCCTTGGGATGCTCCACCGCCGCATAGGCCTCGCCTGCCGGCACATGCATGCCTTCGGTGAAGAGCTTGAAGTGGTGGATCAGCTCTTCCATGTTCTGCTTCATCGACAAGCGATCGGGCGGTGCAACCTTGTGGTTGTCGACGATGACCGGACCGGGATTTTTACGTAGCCAGTCGATGCACTGTTTGACGATGCGATTGGATTGACGAAACTCTTCGATGCGCACGAGATAGCGGTCGTAGCAGTCGCCGTTGGTACCGACCGGGATGTCGAAATCCATCCGGTCGTAGACTTCGTATGGCTGCTTCTTGCGCAGGTCCCATTCGACACCTGAGCCGCGCAACATCGGGCCGGTAAAGCCCAAAGCCATGGCGCGTTCAGGGGACACCACGCCGATACCGACAGTGCGCTGTTTCCAGATGCGGTTATCGGTCAACAGGGTTTCGTATTCGTCGACATAAGTCGGAAAGCGATTCGTGAAATCCTCGATGAAGTCGAGCAGCGAACCCTGACGGTTGGCATTCATCGACTTCATTGTCGCTTCGTTGCGGGTGTGCTGTGCCTGATAGTGCGGCATGCTGTCCGGCAGATCGCGATAAACGCCCCCCGGGCGATAGTAGGCCGCATGCATGCGCGCGCCGGACACCGCCTCATAGCAGTCCATCAGGTCCTCGCGTTCGCGGAATGCATACAGGAACACCGTCATTGCGCCGACGTCGAGTGCATGCGCGCCCAGCCACAACAAATGATTCAGGATGCGGGTGATCTCGTCGAACATCACGCGGATGTATTGCGCTCGCTCGGGCACCTCGATGCCGAGCAGCTTCTCGATCGCCATCACGTAGGCATGCTCGTTGACCATCATCGACACATAGTCGAGGCGGTCCATATAGGGCACCGACTGGATGAAGGTCTTGTGCTCGGCCAATTTCTCGGTCGCGCGATGCAGCAGGCCGATGTGCGGGTCGGCACGCTGGATCACCTCGCCGTCAAGCTCGAGCACCAGACGCAGCACGCCGTGCGCAGCCGGGTGCTGCGGGCCAAAGTTCATCGTGTAATTGCGAATCTCGGCCATTAGCGCCCTTCCCCGTAGCTTTCGTCGCGCACGATGCGCGGGGTGACTTCACGTGGCTCGATCGATACCGGCTGGTAGATCACGCGCTGCTGGGTCGGGTCGTAGCGCATCTCGACATTGCCCGAGAGCGGGAAGTCCTTGCGGAATGGATGGCCGATGAAACCATAGTCGGTCAGGATGCGGCGCAGGTCGGGATGCCCTTCGAACACGATGCCATACAGATCGAAGGCCTCACGCTCGAACCAGTTGGCCGAGGGCCAGATGTCGACCATCGACGCGACCACCGGCAAGTCGTCGTCGGAGCAAAACACCCGCACCCGGACGCGCTGGTTGTTCGATATCGACAGGAGATGCACGACCACGGCAAAACGGGCGCCCTCCCAGGCGCCATCGCCATAATCGGAATAATCCATGCCGCACAAATCGATCAACTGCTCGAAACGGCAGTCGGGATGATCATGCAGGGTACGCATGGTCGCCGCATAGGCCGGGGATTTGACGATCAGCGTCAATTCGCCCAATCGTTCTACGGCCTGAACGAGCGCGTCACCCAGCAGATTTTTCAGACAAAGGGAAAGTGACTCCAGCTTCGTGGACATGGGGGGCGTCTTAGCGGGCGATGGTGTTGGTGCGGCGGATCTTGTTCTGCAACTGGATGATGCCGAACAGCAACGCTTCTGCCGTCGGCGGACAACCCGGAACATAGATATCCACCGGCACAATGCGGTCGCAGCCGCGCACCACCGAATAGGAATAATGGTAATAGCCGCCGCCGTTGGCGCACGAGCCCATGGAAATCACCCAGCGCGGCTCGGCCATCTGGTCATAGACCTTGCGCAGGGCGGGCGCCATCTTGTTGCACAAGGTGCCGGCGACGATCATCACGTCAGACTGGCGCGGACTCGGGCGAAATACGATGCCGAAGCGGTCGAGATCGTAACGCGAGGCGCCCGCCTGCATCATTTCAACCGCACAACATGCCAGACCGAAGGTCATCGGCCACATCGAGCCGGTGCGCATGTAATTGATGAGCTGATCGGCCTTGGTGGTGACAAAGCCCTGCTCGAGAACGCCTTCAATACCCATAATTCAGATCATTCCCACTCAAGGGCGCCCTTCATCCACTCGTAGACGAAGCCCACAACCAGGATACCGAGGAACACCATCATGGCAATGAAGCCTGCCAGACCGATTTCCTCCAGAACAATGGCCCAGGGAAACAGGAAGGCTATTTCCAGATCAAACAGAATGAACAGGATAGCAACGAGATAATAGCGCACATCGAATTTCATGCGCGCGTCTTCGAACGCTTCGAATCCGCACTCGTAAGGGGAGAGTTTTTCGCTGTCTGGACGGTGCGGTGCCAGCAGGCCGCCGGCGATGATCGGGCCGATTCCAAAAGCCAGGCCAACCAGAATGAACAACAGAATGGGGAGGTAATTCTCCAGCACCGGGTTCCTCCGAACTACGCCTGTGTCAGGCTGTTGAGTAATTATGACCCGAGTGTATTAGTGCAGAGCATCGACTGTCAAGCCGAAAAATTGGTATTTTTATCTTAATAATCAACCATTTATTCGATAGCAAACGCTAATGAACAAATCAGGAAATTTGATGGTGCCGACGGCGAGACTCGAACTCGCACGACCTAGGTCACTACCCCCTCAAGATAGCGTGTCTACCAATTCCACCACGTCGGCCAAGGGCATGCGCCCGGGACTGCTTATTACTGCGGGATGTCTCCCACTTTCGAACCGGCATCCTTGCCCGGCACCGGTGCAGGTGTTGCGGGCGGGGCCTGCGTCGGCGCGGGAACCCCCACACGTTGAAGCACGCTGGCTGCCGGTTTGTGCTGCTGCAATCCGAAATACGCCAGCCCCAGGCTGGTCAGGAAGAACAGGCTTGCCAATACCGCGGTACTGCGGCTCAGAAAGTTGGCCGAGCCGCTTGCACCGAACAGGCTGCCCGACGAGCCGCTGCCAAATGCCGCGCCCATGTCCGCGCCTTTGCCATGCTGCAAGAGCACCAGCGCGATCAGCGCAATGGCAACAATAATGTGAACGACCCAGACCAGTGTTTCCATGCTTGATTCTTACTCGACAACGCTTACTTGGCGGCGGCCCGGCAAATCGCGATGAACTCGTCAGCGACTAGAGAAGCGCCACCAATAAGTCCGCCATCGATATCCGGCTGAGCCATCAATTCTGCCGCATTCGCGGCTTTTACGCTACCCCCGTACTGGATGATCAGCTGTGCCGCCACACCCGCATCGAGCGTTGCGACTTTGCCACGAATGTAGGCATGGACGGTCTGCGCCTGCTCCGGCGTTGCCGTCTTGCCAGTACCAATCGCCCATACGGGCTCGTAAGCCACCACTGCCTTGGCCAGCGATGCCACACCGGCAACTTTGATCACGGCGTCAAGCTGACGCGACACGACCGCTTCGGTCACGCCGGATTCGCGCTCGTCCAGGGATTCGCCCACGCAAAGGATGGGCGTCAGGCCGGCTGCCTGTGCGGCCAGGTACTTGCTTGCAACCAGTTCGTCGGATTCGCCATACAGGCTGCGCCGCTCGGAATGTCCGACGATCACGTACTTGCAACCGAAATCCAGCAGCATCGAGGTCGACACTTCGCCGGTGAATGCGCCCTTGGCTTGTTCGGACACATTCTGCGCGCCCCAGGCAATCGACGATCCGGCGAGTGCGGCCTGCGCTTGTCCCAGATAAGGGAAAGGCACGCATACTGCGGCCTCGATTCCAGTCAAAGCGGGTTTGATTGCAGCCAGCAGGGCGGCGTTTTCGGCCAGGCTGCCGTGCATTTTCCAGTTACCGGCTACGAGCTTCTTGCGCATGGGAATCTGCCAAACAAAAGTCCGCGATGGTAAGCGCTGCGCGCCGGACGGTCAACCGCCCGGCTAAAGTTGCCCGGCGTAATCAGCCGAAACGGCCGGTGATGTAGTGGCTCCGGCCGGCATTAACCTTAACGTTCGCTTCGCTCACGTTAGCCTCCGCCGCTACATTACTGGCGGTTAACCAAACCGACCAGTAATGTAGTCTTCCGTCTGCTTCTTGCCCGGGCGCATGAAGATGGTGCCGGTCTCGTTGAATTCGATGAGCTCGCCCAGATACATGAATGCCGTGTAATCCGAAATCCGCGCGGCCTGCTGCATGTTGTGGGTGACGATGGCGATGGTGTAATCGCTTTTCAGTTCGTTGATGAGTTCCTCGATCTTGGCGGTGGAAATCGGGTCCAATGCCGAGGTCGGTTCATCCAGCAACACGATTTCGGGCTTCACCGCGACCGCGCGCGCAATACACAGCCGCTGCTGTTGGCCGCCGGACAGCGACAGGCCGCTCTGCTGCAGTTTGTCCTTCACCTCGCCCCACAGCGCCGCCTTGTTGAGCGCCCATTCGACGCGATCGTCCATGGCGCTTTTCGACATGCGTTCGTACAGGCGCACGCCGAAGGCAATATTCTCGTAGATCGTCATGGGAAACGGGGTCGGCTTCTGGAAAACCATACCGATCCGGGCACGCACCAGATTCACATCCTGACTTTTGTCCAGCAGATTCTTGCCGTGGAACAGTATCTGGCCTTCGGCACGTTGCCCGGGATACAGGTCGTACATGCGGTTGAAGGTACGCAGCAACGTGGATTTCCCGCAACCGGACGGCCCGATGAAGGCCGTCACCTTCTTGTGGGCAATGTCCAGGTTGACGTTGCTGAGGCCTTTGAAATCGCCATAAAAGAAATCCAGATTGCGGACTTGCAAAGCAACATTTTCGCCTGCAGGCATGGCTTGGACGGGCATCAGAAAGCTCCGGGGAAATTAACGTTTGTCTTTATTGCGGAAAACCACACGCACGCCGATGTTGACCGCCAGCACCAGAAAAGCGATCAACAACGCACCGCCCCAGGCCAGATTGACCCAGTTGTCATATGGACTCAAGGCAAACTGGTAAATCACCACAGGCAGGTTGCCCATGGGTTTGTCCATGTTGGTGCTGAAAAACTGGTTGTTGAGCGCGGTGAACAGCAGCGGCGCGGTCTCGCCGGTAATCCGCGCCATGGCCAGCAGAACACCGGTCACCACGCCGGATTTGACCGCGCGCAGGGTCACCTTGAGCGACACCTGCCAGCGCGGCGCACCCACGGCAAAGGCCGCCTCACGCAAGCTGGTGGGCACCAGTTTCAGCATGTTCTCGGTCGTTCGCACCACCACCGGAATGGCAATCAACGCCAGTGACAGCGACCCTGCCCAGCCGGAGAAACCACCGGTGGTCGTTACAAACAGCGCATACACGAACAGACCGATGACGATGGACGGTGCCGACAGCATGATGTCGGTCATGAAACGGGTGAACGACGCAAACTTTGAGACACGCCCGAATTCAGCCAGATAAATCCCGGCCAGAATGCCGATCGGGGTCGAGATCAGCATGGAAAAAAGCAGGATCAGACCGCTGCCCACGATGGCGTTACGCAAGCCACCGCCTTCGGAGCCTGGCGCCGGCGTGTCCTGGGTAAACATGTCCCAGTTCAAGGCGGCAAAGCCTTTTGAAAACAGCGTCCACAAAATCCACAACAGCGCGATCAGCCCCAGGCTCATCGCAGCCATGGACAGCGTGATGCCGATGCGGTTGATCCAGATGCGACGGGTATACAGTTTCATCATGCGCGCCTTACAGACCTTCGGAGCCCATGCTGCGGCTGATCAGCCAGCGCGAAATGGCCAGCACGATAAAGGTGATGATAAACAGCACCAGGCCCAGAGCGAATAGGGAGGCAATATGCAAGCCGGGCGTGGCCTCGCCGAACTCATTCGCCAGGGTCGACGCGATCGAGGTGCCCGGCGCAAACAGGCTGCCATTGATACGGTTGGCATTGCCGATCACGAAGGTGACCGCCATCGTTTCGCCCAGCGCGCGGCCCAGTCCCAGCATGATGCCGCCAATGACGCCCACACGGGTATAAGGCAGTACGACGTTGCGCACCACTTCCCAGTTGGTGCAGCCGATCCCATAGGCGGATTCCTTCAGTACATGCGGCACGGTCTCGAACACATCCCGCATCACCGACGCAATAAAGGGGATGACCATCAAGGCCAGCACGATGCTGGCGGTGAGGATGCCGACCCCAATGGGCGGGCCGGAGAACCAGCCGCCGATGATCGGAACGTCGCCCAGCAGCGCCTGCAAAGGCGGCTGGATGTGATCGGCAAACAACGGCGCGAACACGAACAATCCCCAGATGCCATATACGATGGAGGGGATCCCGGCCAGCAACTCGATCGCCGTACCCAAGGGCCGGCGCAGCCAGAGCGGACAGGTTTCGGTCAGGAACAGAGCGATCCCGAAGCTGACCGGCACCGCTATCAGCAAGGCCAGAACGGACGTCGTCACCGTGCCATAGATTGCAGCCAGCGCGCCGAATTTGTCGTCCGGCACGCTCCAGACGTTGGTCCACAGAAAGGACGGGCCGAACGCCTTGAGGCTGGGCCAGGCTTCGATGGAGAGCGATACCAGAATACCCACCAGCGCCGCCAGCACAACAAAGGCGAAAACCTGCGTGGAATGATGGAAAAACCTGTCCTGCAGCCGAAATTTCCGGACCTGCTTGGCGTGCAGATCGATTCCGGCGGTTGCGCTGGGCTCACTCACTGTGGGGTGCCTATCGATTCGATTTCTTGTCTGCGAAAACAGCCGCCTGAAGCAGCCGCTTTCGTAGAAAGCCGGGGTGGACGCCCCCGGCCAACATCAAGTCAGGTCAAGCCTAATGCATTACTTGATGTTTTTCATTTCCGCTTCAACCATCTTCACAACATTGGGCGGCAGGGGCACGAAGCCAAGCTCAGCCGCCATTTTTTGGCCGTTGTTCAGCGACCAGGTGTAGAAGTCGACCACGCCTTTTTGCTTCGCGGCATCGCCCTTTTCATAGGCCAGCATGAAGGTGGCCGTCGTGATGGGCCATGCATTCTTGGCGGACTGATCCAGCAGGTCGGGGGCCATGCCCTTGACATGGAAGTCGGCACCTGCAGCGGCATCGGCTACCGACTGCTGATTCGGCACAATGAAATTGCCGGCACGGTTCTTCAGCGCCACGAAGTTCATGTTGTTCTTCATTGCATCGGCGATGTCGACGTAGCCGATTGCACCCTTGATCTTCTGCACGTTGGCTGCGACGCCCGGGTTGCCCTTGCCGCCCACGCCGTTGGCAGGCCAGTTCACCGTGTTGCCGGCACCGACATCACGCTTGAATGCCATCGATTGCTTGGCCAGGTAGTTGGAGAACGCATAGGTCGTGCCGGAACCGTCCGAACGGTGTGCCACAGTAATGGCCAGATCCGGCAGCTTGACGCCAGGATTCAGCTTGGCGATGGCAGGGTCGTTCCACTTGGTGATCGCGCCACGGAAAATGTCGGCTGCGGTCATGCCGTCCAGCTTCAGCTTGCCGGATTCAAAGCCGGGGACATTCATGACGATGGTCACGCCACCCATCACGGTGGGAACCTGGACCAGATGGTTCGCCTCCAGATCGGCCACCGGAACCGGCGCGTCGCTCCCGGCAAAATCAACGGTCTTGGCCTTGATCTGCTTGACGCCGCCCGACGAGCCGATCCCTTGGTAATTGACCTGGTTGCCCGTAGCGGTCTTGTATGCCTCAGCCCACTTCGTGTAAACAGCATAGGGGAAGGTTGCGCCTGCGCCTGTAATGTCGGCAGCCAAGGCACCAACACTGAAAGCCAGACCCATGGCCGCAGCCAGCGTCCCTTGAGCCAGTTTATTGAGTGTACGCATGTGTAATATCTCCGGTAGTAGTTGACGTTGCCGCATGGGGCGACGTCGCCATACTAACGGGCGAATATTACAGATATATTTCAGGACGGGAAATCACCCGCTCGTGGCTGCAGCCTTGACGGCCGTGGCAATTGTTTCAGCCGTGTGTCGAACCAGATCGGCGTCGCGCCCTTCCACCATCACACGAATCAGCGGCTCGGTCCCGGATGCGCGCAGGACAATCCGGCCGCTGCCATTCAGTGCGGCCTCCGCCTCGGCGACCGATGCGCTGACAGCAGGCGCCGCATCCAGCTTGAACCCCTTGGCCACCGGTACATTGATCATCACCTGAGGATAGGTTTCCAGATCTGCGGTGAAGGCATCCAGCGTTTCACCGGTTTCGCGCAGTGCGCGCAGCACCTGCAGGGCCGAAACTATCCCGTCGCCGGTGGTGTGCTTGTCCAGACACAGAATGTGGCCGGAGGTTTCTCCGCCCAGCGTCCAGCCATTGGCATGCAGTCGCTCGAGCACATAGCGGTCGCCCACCTTGGCCCGTTCGAACGGAATCTGGATGCGCGCCAGCGCATGTTCGGTGCCGAGATTGGTCATCAGCGTACCGACCACCCCCCCCTTCATGTAACCCGTCTGGATGCGATGACGGGCGATCACGTAGACCAGTTGGTCGCCGTCGTACACGCGTCCCTGAGCGTCCGCCATCATCAGCCGGTCGCCATCGCCATCCAGCGCGATGCCCAGATCGGCGCGATGCGCGCGCACTGCGTCGGACAGCGCCTTGGTATGCGTGGCGCCGCATTCGTCGTTGATATTGAAGCCGTTCGGCTCATTGCCGATGGCGATCACCTCGGCACCCAGTTCGTGCAGCACATGCGGTGCAATGTGATAGGTCGCGCCATTGGCGCAGTCCACCACGATGCGCATCCCGCGTAGATCGAGGCTGTTGGGGAAGGTGCTCTTGCAGAACTCGATGTAGCGCGCTGCGGCATCCTCGATGCGGCGGGCACGTCCCAGCTGGCGCGCTTCGACGGTCACGATCGGGCTGTCCAGCCGCGCTTCGATCGCCTCTTCCACGCTATCCGGCAGTTTTTGACCGCTGGCAGAAAAGAACTTGATGCCGTTGTCCTCGAATGGGTTGTGCGACGCCGAGATCACCACGCCGGCCTGCAGGCGCAGTGCCCGGGTCAGATAGGCTACCGCCGGTGTCGGCATCGGCCCGGTCATCAGCACATTCACCCCGGCGGCGGTGAAGCCGGCTTCCAATGCGGCTTCCAGCATGTAGCCTGAAATGCGGGTGTCCTTGCCGATCAGCACGGTCGGGTGCTCGTTCGGCGGCAGGCTGCCACGGTCGGCCACCAAGACCTGTCCGGCGGCGTAGCCAAGGCGCATCACAAACTCGGGCGTGATGGGCGACTCGCCCACTTTGCCCCGCACGCCGTCGGTACCGAAATATTTACGTCCCATCCTTGTATTCCTCCACTGCATTCCAGATGGCCAGCGCGTCGCGCATGGCCATTACATTGTGTACCCGGACCAAGCGGGCACCCTGCGCCACCGCCATCAGGTGCGCCGCCACGCCGGCGAATTCACGTTCATCCACGGCACGTCCTGTCAGGGAGCCCAGCATCGACTTGCGCGATAATCCGGCCAGTATCGGCACGCCCAGCTCAGCCAGCCCTCCCAGATGCTTCAACAGCGCCAGGTTGTGTTGCAGCGTTTTGCCGAAACCGAACCCCGGATCGATCACCAGCCGCTCGCGTGCGATCCCGGCGGCCTCGCAGACCTGTACTCTGGCCCGCAAAAACTGTTTCACCTCATCCACCACATCGGCATAACGGGGCGACTGCTGCATGCTTTGAGGATCGCCCTGCATATGCATGAGGCACACGGCGGCCCCCGACGCTGCCACTGCCTCCATCGCATCCGACGCCTGCAAGGCAGCGACATCATTCACCATCGTCGCACCTGCAGCGAGCGCTGCACGCATCACCCCAGGCTTCCTGGTATCCACCGATACCAGGCAACCTTCACGCGCAAGCGCCTCAATCACAGGCACCACACGCCGGATTTCCTCGTCGACGGGTACCGCTGTCGCGCCAGGGCGGGTCGACTCCCCACCGACGTCAAGGATATCGGCGCCCTGTTCGCTCAGCTTGAGCGCATGGGTAATCGCTGCCTGCGTATCGTGCAATTGCCCGCCGTCCGAGAATGAATCGGACGTGACATTGACGACCCCCATGATGCGAGGGCGTGAGAGCGGAAGGCGATGCGAACCGGCGTGGAGAACAGACATAAAAAAAGAGGGGCCAAAGCCCCTCCATTGTAATGGGTAACGCTATGTCCCCGCTCAGGTTTCCTGGGCCGGTTGGGCAGTCGGAGCGGGGGCACTGGGTTTGTCGCCCCCGTTCGCCGGCGGTTGAGGCGTGGCCGACGGCTTGGGCGGACGCACCGGCCGGCCGGCCATGATGTCACCGATCTGCTCGGCATCGATCGTTTCCCATTCCATCAGAGCAGCTGTCATCGCCTCGACTTTGTCACGCCCCTCGGTCAGGATTTTCGTGGCCCGGGCATACTGCTCATCCAGGATGCGGCGGATTTCGGTATCGACCTTCTGCATGGTGGCCTCGCTCATGTTCTTGTGCGTAGTCACCGAGCGCCCGAGGAATACTTCACCCTCGTTTTCACCGTACACCATCGGACCCAGTGCATCCGACATGCCGTAGCGCGTCACCATGTCGCGGGCGATGCTGGTAGCCCGCTCGAAGTCATTCGATGCGCCGGTCGAAATGCTGCCGACGAAGATTTCTTCGGCCACCCGTCCGCCATACAGCATGCAGATTTGCGACAGCATCTGATCCTGGTACAGGCTGTAACGGTCCAGTTCAGGCAGGGACATGGTCACACCCAGCGCGCGACCGCGCGGGATCACCGTGACCTTGTGCACCGGATCGCAACCCGGCAGCGTCATGCCGATCACGGCATGCCCGGACTCGTGGTAAGCCGTCTTCTTCTTGTCCTCGGGCGTGATCACCATGGATTTACGCTCGGCACCCATGAAGATCTTGTCCTTGGCCTGCTCGAAATCGTCCATGTCGACCAGACGCTTGCTGCGGCGCGCGGCAAACAGGGCCGCCTCATTGACCAGGTTGGCGAGATCGGCGCCGGACATGCCAGGGGTGCCACGCGCCAGAATATCGGCCCGCACGTCAGGTGCAACCGGCACCTTGCGCATATGCACCAGCAGGATCTGCTCGCGGCCGCGGATGTCGGGCAGGCCCACCACCACCTGGCGGTCGAAACGGCCCGGACGCAGCAGCGCCGGGTCGAGCACGTCGGGGCGGTTGGTTGCCGCGATCACGATCACGCCAACGCTCGCCTCGAAACCGTCCATTTCAACCAGCAACTGGTTCAGCGTCTGCTCGCGTTCGTCGTTGCCGCCGCCCAGGCCGGCACCGCGCTGGCGGCCAACCGCATCGATTTCGTCGATGAATATGATGCAGGGCGAGTTCTTCTTCGCCTGCTCGAACATGTCGCGCACGCGCGCGGCACCGACGCCGACGAACATCTCGACGAAGTCGGAACCCGAAATGCTGAAGAACGGCACCTTGGCCTCGCCGGCGATCGAGCGGGCCAGCAGCGTTTTACCGGTACCAGGAGGGCCTACCATCAGCACGCCGCGCGGGATGCGTCCACCCAATTTCTGGAACTTGGACGGATCTTTCAGGAAATCCACCAGTTCGGCAACGTCTTCCTTGGCCTCGTCACAGCCTGCAACATCGGCAAAGGTCACAGGGTTGGCATTTTCATCGAGCAGGCGCGCCCGGCTCTTGCCGAACGAGAAGGCACCGCCACGGCCGCCACCTTGCATCTGGCGCATGAAGAATATCCAGACACCAATCAGCAACAGCATGGGGAACCACGAAATGAACAGGCTCATCAGGAAAGAGGGCTGCTCTTCCGGCTTGGCCTCGACCGAGACGCCGTTTTTCAGCAGGTCGGAGACCATCCACGGATCGCTCGGCGCATAGCTGGTGAAGCGCTGCCCATCGCTACGCTCGCCTTTCAGCACGTTACCTTCAATCACCACCTTGGAGATCTGTTGCTGACGCACCTCCTCGATGAACTGCGAGTATGGCATCTGCGACTGCGAGGTGCGCTGCGCACCGAACTGATTGAACACCGTCATCAGGATGACCGCAATGATTAGCCAGATGGCGATGTTCTTGGACAAATTGTTCACGTTTACTCCTTGGGTGCTGAATCCAGCACGCTTAGACTCATTCTAAACCCTATACTGCCAGCTTGTCACGGCATCATCACGACCCGCCATCCCGCGCTGCAACAGGGCGGCGTCCCAGCAAATAAACCTCGGTACTGCGGTCTCGCGATGCGTCGGGCTTGCGGATCAGCACCTGTTCGAAAGCCTGCCGCATCCGGGCACGAAAATCCTCAAACCCGACCCCCTGAAACACTTTGACGAGGAAAGCCCCATCTGGTTTCAGCCAGTTCACCGCGAAATCAAGCGCCAACTCGCACAATTCGTAATGTCGCGCCTGATCGCGCAGCATCACTCCGCTGATATTGGGGGCCATATCGCTTAAAACAAGGTCAACTCGCCCAGTGTGCAACTTTTCTTCCAGCCAGGCCAGCGCCGCCCGTTCGGTGAAATCGCCTTCCAGGCTGTCGACGCCCGGTATTGGCGCCACCGGCAGCAGATCGATCGCCAGGACCCTGCCCTGCTTCTTCATCTTCTGCACGGCCACCTGACACCAGCTGCCGGGTGCGGCACCCAGATCCACCACCGTCATGCCGGGGCGCAACAGATGGTCGCGCGTGTCGATTTCCAGCAATTTATACGCGGCACGCGAACGGTAACCATCCTGCTGCGCTTTCTTGACGTAGGGATCCGTCACGTGCTCGTGCATCCAGGCACTGCCCGATTTGGTTCGCTTTGCTTTCTGCACCATCTCTATCGGCTACAATCCGCGCTCAGTTTAAGGAAGATGCAATGAAACCACTCACGCCCGCCCAGCGGCAATTCCTCAAGGGCCTGGCCCACAACCGCCAGCCGGTGGTCATGATCGGCAACCAGGGGCTGACCGCTGCCGTATTGAAGGAAATCGAACGCGGTCTCGATTCGCACGAACTGATCAAGATCAAGGCGGCCAGCGACGCACCGGACATGCGTCGCGCCTGGCTGGAGGAAATCTGTACAACCACAGGGGCCGCGCCGGTGCAGCAGATCGGCAAGATATTGGTGATTTATCGCGCTGCCAGCAAGCCTGTGATCGTCCTGCCGAGCTGACTCCAGAAAAGGGACGTTTATCGCGCCAGCCCCGAGCGCCAGACCAGCAACAGGCCCAGCACACTCTGAATCAGATAAAGAATGCTCGATACCCCATGCCAGCGGGCAAAGCGGTCGGCAAACACGCTTTGCATCACGGCATGCGGCATGGCCTGGTCCTTCAGGCTCTGCATGATGGGCTGGATGCCGAAGTGGCCGGCCAGCGTCAATGCCAGCATCAACGCCACCGCCCAGAAAAACAAGGTTTTCAGTGCCGCAGCGCCATCGCGGGCAAACCGGTAGATCAGCAGGTAGGCCGCGGCGGCGATACTGATCCACGCCATCACCGCAAACAGCCGGCCGGCCAGCATCCCGGCCAGTTGCTTGTCGCCCAGATTGGCGAACAATACCGGCGCGGCGACGTAGCCGATCGCCCACATGCCGCCGATCCACAGGACCAGCAATCCGCCGGCAAGGCCGTCCCAGAAACGTCGCATGCTATTTGTACAGGACGTCCAGCACTTCGTACTGGCGCACGCCAGCAGGCGCCTGGACATCCACGCTGTCGCCTGCATATTTTCCGATCAGCGCGCGGGCGATGGGAGACGAGACCGAAATCTTGCCCTGTTTGATGTCCGCCTCGTCGTCGCCGACGATCTGATATGTGACGGTATCGCCCGATTCGACGTCTTCCAGCTCAACCGTCGCGCCGAACACGATACGGCCATCCGCGTCCAGCGTGGTGGGATCGATGATCTGCGCGTTGGCCAGCTTGCCTTCAAGGTCAGCAATGCGGCCTTCGATGAAGCCCTGCTTCTCCTTGGCAGCATCGTATTCGGCATTTTCCGACAGGTCGCCCTGCGCGCGCGCCTCGGAAATCGCCTGGATCACGGCGGGGCGCTCCACGCTTTTCAGGTGTTGCAGTTCAACGCGCAATTTTTCGGCGCCCACGACGGTGAGAGGGAATTTGTTCACAACCTTGCCTTTTCAGATCAGTTCAGCCGCTGATGCAGCGACTGCAGGGAATACACTTTCAGTTCGTTGCCATGCTGCATGCCCATGCAGGCGGCGCGTGCCCCTGCCAGGGTGGTGAAGTACACAACCCGGCGTGCCAGCGCTTCGGCACGGATGGCATAGGAATCCTTCACTGCCTTCTTGTCTTCGACCACGTTGACGATGAAATCGATATCGCCGTTCTTGATCATGTCGACGATGTGTGGCCGGCCTTCCTTGACCTTGTTGACGACCGCCACAGGAATGCCGGCCGATTCGATCGCCTGGGCTGTCCCGCGGGTGGCAACCACGTTGAAGCCGAGATCGTGCAGCATCTGCGCCACCTCAATCACGGCGTCGCGATCGCCCGAACGCACGCTGACAAACGCCCGCCCGCCCGGCTTGGGCAATTCGGAACTCGACGCCAGCTGCGACTTGACAAAGGCCTCGCCGAAATTGTCGCCTACCCCCATGACTTCGCCCGTCGATTTCATTTCCGGACCGAGAATGGTGTCCACACCGGGGAACTTGCGGAACGGGAAGACCGCTTCCTTCACCGAGAAATACGGCGGGATGATTTCCTTCTCGAACGCCTGGGTCTTCAGCGAGATACCCGCCATTGCGCGCGCGGCGATCTTCGCCAGCGGCGCGCCGATCGCCTTGGACACATAAGGCACGGTACGCGAGGCGCGCGGGTTTACTTCCAGCACATACACGACGTCGCCCTGGATCGCGAACTGTACGTTCATCAGGCCAACGACTTTCAGCGCTTTCGCCATCGCCACCGTCTGGCGACGCAGCTCGTCCTGCACCTCCTGCGACAGGCTGTACGGTGGCAGCGAACACGCCGAATCGCCCGAATGCACGCCCGCCTGCTCGATGTGCTGCATGATGCCGCCGATCACCACCTGCTCGCCGTCGGACAGCGCGTCCACATCGACCTCGATAGCGTCGTTGAGGAAACGGTCCAGCAGCACCGGCGATTTGTTCGACACCTTGACCGCCTCGGTCATGTAGCGCCGCAGGTCGGCTTCCTCGCGTACGATCTCCATGGCGCGGCCGCCCAGCACATAGGAGGGGCGAACCACCAGCGGGTAGCCAATTTCCTCGGCCATGCGGATGGCGCTGTCGGGGTTGCGCGCGGTGCGGTTGGGCGGTTGCTTGAGGCCCAGGTCGTGCAGCATCTGCTGGAAACGCTCGCGGTCTTCGGCCGCATCGATCATGTCGGGACTGGTGCCGATGATGGGCACGCCGTTCCTCTCCAGATCGCGCGCCAGCTTCAGCGGGGTCTGCCCGCCGTATTGCACGATCACGCCGAAGGGCTTCTCGATGCGCACGATTTCCAGCACGTCTTCCAGCGTCAGCGGTTCAAAGTAGAGGCGATCCGACGTATCGTAATCGGTGGAGACGGTCTCCGGATTGCAGTTGACCATAATGGTCTCGAAGCCGTTTTCGCGCAACGCCAGCGCGGCGTGCACGCAGCAGTAATCGAACTCGATGCCCTGGCCGATGCGATTTGGCCCACCGCCCAGCACCATGATCTTCTTGGCGTCGGTCGGGTGCGCCTCGCACTCTTCCTCGTAGGTCGAGTACATGTAGGCGGTCTGCGTGGCGAACTCGGCCGCGCAGGTGTCGACCCGCTTATACACCGGGTGCAGTGCCAGTTCGTGGCGGCGCGTGCGCACCGCGTGCTGGTCGGTATTCAACAGTTTGGCCAGGCGACGGTCGGAGAAGCCAGCACGTTTCAGTACACGCAGCTCGTCGCGCCCGAGATCGCTCAGCGCCCGTCCGGCCAGTGAGGTTTCCAATTCGATCAATTCCTGGATCTGGTCGAGGAACCACGGATCGATTTTCGACACGGCGTGAACTTCCTGCAGGCTCATGCCGACGCGGAACGCATCGCCCACATACCAGATACGCTCGGGGCCGGGCGACATCAACTCAGCCTCGATCTCGTCGCGGTCGGTGGTCTTGGGGTCAAAACCGTCGACGCCGACTTCCAGTCCACGCAAGGCTTTCTGCAGCGATTCCTGGAAACTGCGCCCCATCGCCATCACTTCGCCCACTGATTTCATCTGCGTGGTCAGGCGATCGTCGGCTTGCGGGAATTTCTCGAACGCGAAGCGCGGCACCTTGGTGACGACATAGTCGATCGACGGCTCGAATGAGGCCGGAGTCGCGCCGCCAGTGATGTCGTTCTGCAGTTCATCGAGCGTATAACCGACCGCCAGCTTGGCCGCCACCTTGGCGATCGGGAAGCCGGTCGCCTTCGACGCCAGCGCGGACGAACGCGATACGCGGGGGTTCATCTCGATCACCACCATGCGCCCGTCTTCCGGGTTGATGGAAAACTGCACGTTGGAACCCCCGGTGTCGACGCCGATCTCGCGCAGCACCGCGAGGCTGGCGTTGCGCATGATCTGGTATTCCTTGTCGGTCAAGGTCTGCGCCGGCGCGACCGTGATCGAATCGCCGGTGTGGACGCCCATCGGATCGAAGTTCTCGATCGAGCAGACGATGATGCAGTTGTCCTTGCTATCGCGCACCACCTCCATCTCGTATTCCTTCCAGCCGAGCAGCGATTCCTCGATCAGCAACTCGTGCGTGGGCGACGCTTCCAGGCCGCGTTCGCAGATGGCGACGAACTCTTCCTTGTTGTAGGCGATACCGCCGCCCGAACCACCCATGGTGAACGACGGCCGGATGATAGTCGGAAAACCGAGGGCGGCCTGCACCTGCAGCGCCTCCTCCATGCTATGGGCGATCGACGAACGCGCCGAGCCGAGCCCAAGCTTGGTCATCGCCGCCTTGAATTTCTCGCGGTCCTCGGCCTTGTCGATGGCTTCTTTGGATGCGCCAATCATCTCGACGCCGTATTTTTCCAGCACGCCATGCTTGGCCAGGTCGAGTGCGCAATTGAGCGCGGTCTGCCCACCCATGGTCGGCAACAGTGCGTCGGGACGTTCCTTCTCGATGATCTTCTCGACCACCTGCCAGGAAATCGGCTCGATGTAGGTGACGTCGGCCATGTCCGGATCGGTCATGATCGTCGCCGGGTTGCTGTTGACGAGGATGACTTTGTAGCCTTCCTCACGCAACGCCTTGCACGCCTGCGCACCGGAATAGTCGAATTCACACGCCTGCCCGATGACGATGGGGCCGGCGCCGATGATGAGAATGCTTTTTAGATCACTGCGCCTGGGCATAATTAGTGTACTGGGGCATGGTCAGCCATCAGCTGAATAAATCGGTCGAACAAATAACTCATGTCGTGCGGGCCGGGGCTGGCTTCCGGGTGGCCCTGGAAACTGAACACGGGGGCATCGGTACGGGCCAGCCCCTGCAGCGAACCGTCGAACAAGGAAACGTGGGTGCTGCGCAAGGTGGCCGGCAGGGTCGCCGCATCCACCGCGAAGCCATGATTCTGGCTGGTGATCGCCACCCGGCCGCTGTCGAGATCCTTCACGGGGTGGTTGGCGCCGTGGTGGCCAAACTTCATCTTGACGGTCTTAGCACCTGAAGCGAGCGCAAGCAATTGATGTCCCAGGCAGATGCCGAAGGTGGGAATCTTCGCCGCCACCAGTTCGCCGATCGCCCGGATCGCGTAATCGCACGGCTCCGGATCGCCCGGGCCGTTGGAGAGGAAAATGCCGTCCGGTTTCAATGCCAGCGCTGCGGCAGCGGTAGCCGTGGCCGGCAGCACGGTGAGGCGGCAGCCACGCTCGGCCAGCATGCGCAGGATATTGCGCTTGACGCCGTAATCGAAAGCCACCACATGGAAACGCGGTGCGGCCTGCTGGCCGTAGCCACGCCCCAGCTTCCATTCGGTCTCGTTCCATTCATAGGCTTTTGACACGCTCACTACCTTGGCCAGATCCATGCCGGTCAGGCCGGGAAAGGCGCGCGCAGCCTCGAGCGCCTTGGCTTCGTCCACCGCGCCCGCCATGACGCAGCCGTTTTGCGCGCCTTTTTCGCGAAGGACGCGGGTCAGCCGCCGCGTATCGATGTCGGCGATCGCCACGATGCTCTGGTTCTTGAGGTAGTCGGCCAGAGACTGGCTTGCACGGAAATTCGAATACAGGCGAGGCAGGTCGCGCACAACCAGACCTGCCGCATGGATGCGGCCCGACTCGACGTCCTCGGCATTGACACCGGTATTGCCGATATGCGGATAGGTCAGCGTCACGATCTGGCGCGAGTATGAGGGGTCGGTGAGGATTTCCTGATAACCGGTCAGTGCGGTGTTGAAGACTACTTCGCCGGTCGTGATGCCGTCGGCGCCGATGGACAGGCCGCGAAATACCGAACCGTCAGCTAGAACAAGGATGGCGGGCTGGGCACGTGACAAGGAGGACTCCGCAAGACGAATGAGCGTGACGCAGGTGACAAAATTCAGGCGAGCCGCTTGCGCGAACCCGCCTGAACTTGAATGCCGCAATTATAGTCGATTCGCGACCCGGCTTCAATGCTTAAGCACGCTTTCCTGCGCGCGCGCCGTCCCGTTCAGGGCTGCAGATGATCCAGGCCGCCATCCATGTCGAGTTCGGTCAATTCGGTGAAACCGCCGATGCAGGTGCCATCGACGACGATCTGCGGCACGGTACGCGCGCCGTTGGTGATGACAGCGAATTCCTTCATCGCCTCGCGGTCGAGATCGATGCGGACTTCGTCATAGCCGATGCCGCGCTTGTCGAGAAAGGCCTTGGCCTTGACGCAGATGGGACAAGTACCGGTGCTGTAGACCTTGACGGCGTTCATGGTGCGTTCCTGTTAAAGCGGTTAATTCAGATTCAATACGTCGCGCATGTCGTACAGGCCCGGCGCGCGGCCTTGCAGCCACTTGGCGGCACGCAGCGCACCCTGGGCAAACGTCGCGCGACTGCTGGCCTTGTGGGTGAGTTCGACGCGCTCGCCAATGCCGGCGAACAGCAGTGTGTGATCGCCGACGATATCGCCACCACGCACGGTGGCGAAGCCGATGGTTTTGGGATCGCGCTCGCCGGTGACGCCCTCGCGTCCGTAGACGGCGCAACTGGCCAGATCGCGGCCGATCGCCCGTGCAACCGCCTGCCCCAAGCCCAGTGCGGTACCGGAGGGCGCATCGACCTTGTGGCGATGATGCGCCTCGATGATCTCGATATCGTAGCCGTCCTGCAGCACCTGGGCAGCAAGCTCGGCCAGTTTCATCAGAAGGTTCACGCCGACGCTCATATTGGGCGCGAACACTACGGGAATCCGCTGCGCCGCCGCGGCAATCCGCGCTTTACCGGCATCGTCGAAGCCGGTGGTACCGATGACCAGTGGCATGCCGGCCGCGACGCAGGCATCGAGATAGCCAAAGGTCGCCTCGGGGCGGGTGAAATCGATCAGCGCATGCATCCCGTGCAGGGCAGCGGCGGGCTGATCCGTCACCCGTACTCCGCTGGCTGCGCCCCAGGCGGCGCCCGCATCCTGTCCGACCAGCGGGCTGCCGGGACGGTCGATGGCAGCACCAAGCGTACAACCGGGATCGGTCCCCACCGCTTCGAGCAGGGCGCGTCCCATCCGTCCGGATACGCCGGCAAGGGCAATCCGCACGCTCACGGCCGGCCATCCTTCAGGGTCGACAGCACTTTTTCCTCCACGATCGCCCAGCGGCCGTCGCGTTCGACCATGCGCAACTGCTTGACGACAGCGTCGTGATACGTGCCAGCGCGGTAGTACTGCTTGAAATTCACCGTGGCCGTCCCCTCGCCGGTCCGCTCGACCGAGGGCGAATCGATTTTCACTTCGATGCCACCCGTTCCGCTCAGCATCTTGCGCTTGCGCGCCTCCCAGGCAGTACGGCTGTCACCCTCCGGAACGAAGCCGGCGTCATACGCCGCAAAGTAGGCGGCGCTGTCACGCTGCATCCAGGCATCGGCCCAGGCATGCACCGATTTCAGTACCGCATCGTCGCTGGTCGTCGCTGCATGCGGCTCGGGAAAAGGCGGCACAGCATCCGGCTTGATCTGCGACACGTCGGTTTCGGACTTCAGGCTCAGTTCGGGAACCGGACGGGGATCGACATAGGCCGGCGCATCCTTGGGGCTCGGCAACGGGGGCACGATGCTGGTTTCGGATACCGACGGCTCGGGTGCGGGTTCGGCCCGGGCCGCCTGTGCCTGCGCGGCAGGTGCGGCGGCCACCCATGCAGGCGCGGTCGGTGCCTGGGCTGGCTGGGCGGCACCTGCAGCAGGCCGGGCCACCGGCTCTTCGGCGGGCGCCGTCGGAGCAGGGGCCGGCATCGCCGCAGGCACGGATGCAGTCGGCCGCTCTGGCTCGGCGGCAGACTGTGCCGCCGGCTCGGGCAAGTCGCCCTCGATGCGTGCCAGCGTATCGCCCTCGAAGATCAGCGTGATGTGCTTTTGCTCGGTCAGCCTTCCTGCCTTGTAATAGAGGTACACATAATCCCAGCGATCGGTACGGAACGGATCGACGACCAGCGGTGTGCCGAGAAGAAAGCGGACTTGAGAACGATTCAGCCCCGTCTTCAGGCGCGCGACGTTTTCCTGGTCGAGCGCATTACCCTGCTGCACATCGATGTGATGGGGACCGATGTGAAGGCTGGAACAGCCCGCAAGCAGGCTTAAAAGCAGAGCAGAAATCAGGAATTGACGCATAGCCAGGAAACCGGAAAGGTTTGGGCGGTTGGAAAAAAACGTATCATAACGTATTCGCGTTCCCGTTCTGGAGACACCATTGAGCAATCCGTCCGATCTCAAGAACATCGGCCTCAAAGCCACACTGCCGCGCCTGAAAATCCTCGATTTGTTCGAGCAGAGCAACAAGCGACACATGACGGCAGAGGAGGTGTACCGCCTGCTCTCTGACGAAGGCCAGGATATCGGCCTCGCCACCGTCTACCGCGTGCTGACCCAGTTCGAGCAGGCTGGCTTGCTGATGCGGCATCATTTCGACAGCGACAAGGCCGTGTTCGAGCTCAACCAGGGCGATCACCACGACCACCTGGTCTGCCTGCAGTGCGGCAAAGTCGAAGAGTTCTACGACAGCGAAATCGAAAAACGCCAAACCCGCATCGCCAAGGAACGCGGATTTGCCATCCACGACCATTCACTGCAGATCTACGCCGACTGCCTCAAGGAAAACTGCCCCAACCGCAAGCCGACCGAGTCGCGTCACCGGACATAAGGAACGCGGATTTGCCATCCACGACCATTCACT
>QFCS01001117.1_pt1 | contig 48887 bp, 52 predicted proteins | sample 3576561 | NCBI WGS metagenome assembly QFCS01 | reverse complement strand
GTCGGTGCCGTCGGGCCTGTCTGACTCGGTGGGGGCTCCCGCAGTGGTGCGGGCGTTGATTTCGCGGCGTGCGTATTGGTCGAGGCGGTCGCGGATGCCGTGGGCGAGGGGGGCGGGGAGGGTGGCGATCAGTTCTGCCATTCCGTCGTCGAGGTCGCGCACCCAGACGTTCCGCACCGCCGCAGCGGCCGCGTGCCGGGTTTCGAGGGGCACCGGGTGCAGACGGTTGGCCAGGAGTCGGGCTGCGGGCGTGAGTCTGCCGGGGGTCTCCCGCCTCGCCACGTCGAGAACGGCGGCTTCGTACAGGGCCCGCGCGTCGTCGTCGGTGATGGGGAGCCCGGCACCGACGATCACCGTCACGTGCCCCTGGGAGATCTCGCCCGCTTCCAGCGCGGTGTGGGTGGCGGGGAAGGATCCGACGAGGACGAACGCGTCGGACAACTGCCGCTGCACGGTCCGGTCGGAGGCCCGCCACATCGCCCCGATCTGCGCCGCGAGGGACCGGAGCGGAATGTCACGCACCTCGGCCGGGCCCGGGGCCGCGTCTTGGGTCTGGGCGAGGTCGACGGCCGCCGCCAGCAGCGCGGCTTCTCTCGCGTCGAGTACGGCACGGTCGCGCCGTGTCACGGCGAGGGCGTCCAGCAGCGACTCCACGTCGGCGAGGCCGTCGCCCGGGGCGTGTGCTGCGGGGTGTGTCATACCGTCCATTGTCCGCGGGGGGTCCGACATCGACGGCAGGAAAGAGCCGGTCAGGGGTGGTTCCTGTGGACAACCCCGCGGGTGCCCCGCCTGGGGAGGAAGCGGCGTTTCGTCTCGCTGCGCTCGCTCAACGACCGAGGGTGTGCTGCTGGGAGGAAGCGGCGTTTCGTCTCGCTGCGCTCGCTCAACGACCGGGAGGGGTGCCGGGGCGATCCGGGTTGGGGGGGTGGCGTTTCGTCTCGCTTCGCTCGCTCAACGACCGGGGGTGTGGGAGAGGAGGCGGCGTTTCGGCTCGCTGCGCTCGCTCAACGACCGGAGGGACAGCGCGCGGCGGACCCGGTTAGCGTGGGGGGATGCGACGCAGACCCCCCGCCCTCCCGGCCGCCGCCATCCTGATCGGCGCGCTCGCGCTGGCCGGCTGTACTGATGCGCCCTCCTCGGAGCCGAGCTCTCCGGCCCCGAGCACCTCCTCTCCGGCGGCCTCGCCCACTCCCCGCCCGACACCGACCCCCACCCCGACCGCCGCGGCGGAACCCCTGCCGGCCGAGCCCGAGACCTTCGCCGACGGCGTGGACGCACCGTGGTCGATCGCATGGACGGCCGATGGCATCCCGTTGGTGAGCGAACGTGACACCGGCCGCATCCTCGAGTTCGATGCCGACGGCACGGCGCGCGAGGTCGGCACCGTCGCCGGCATCCGGCACGGCACCGAGGGCGGACTCCTCGGCCTCGCGATGCACGAGAGCGGACTGTTCGTGTACTTCACGGCATCCGACGGCAACCGCGTGGTGCGGTACGACCTGGCCGGGTCGCCGGGCCAGTACCGGCTCGGCGATCGCGACACGCTCCTGGAGGAGCTTCCGTTCTCGCCCGTGCACAACGCCGGGCGCATCGCGTTCGGACCCGACGGGATGCTGTACGTGCCCGTCGGCGACGCACGCAATCCGTCCGCGGCGCAGGACCCGGGTGTCCGGCGCGGCAAGATTCTGCGGGTGAACCCCGACGGGTCGGTGCCCTCCGACAACCCGACGCCGGGATCACCCGTGTACAGCATGGGTCACCGCAACGTGCAGGGGCTCGTGTGGGACGCGGACGGCACGCTGTACGCCAGCGAGTTCGGGCAGAACGCGTGGGACGAGCTCAACGTCATCGAGCCGGGCGGCAACTACGGCTGGCCCCTCGTGGAGGGCACCGGAGGCGAGGGCCGGGGTTTCATCGACCCGATCGCCACCTGGCGGACGTCTGCGGCCAGCCCGAGCGGCATCGCTCTCGTCGGCGACACGATCGTCATCGCGAACCTGCGCGGCGAGGTGCTGCGGGCGGTGTCGACGGCCGACCCGGGCACCCAGTCGGAGTACTACGGAGAATACGGGCGCCTCCGCGACGTGGCCGTCGGCCCCGACGGCGCCCTGTGGATCCTCACGAACAACACCGACGGCCGCGGCAACCCCCGCGCCGGCGACGACCGCATCCTGCGGGTCGACCCGGCATCCGTCACCGCCGACTGATCCCTGCGCGCCTGTCTCCTGCACGCGCGCCAGATGGTTCACGCGCGGGGACAGGAACAGGCGCGCGCTTACCCCTACGGCTGCAGCCGGCTCACGGTCCAGCCCCCGTCGGCGCGAGTGAACACGAGCCGGTCGTGCAGGCGCGAGGTGCGACCTTGCCAGAACTCCACGCGCGTCGGAATGAGCCGGTACCCACCCCATCGCGCCGGCCGCGGCACCTCGGCACCGTCCGGGTACTGCGCCTCGACCGCCCACACGCGCTGCTCGAGTTCCGCACGCCCCGCGACGGGCTGCGACTGCTCGCTCGCGGTCGCCGCCACCCGCGACCCGTGGGGCCGGCCCTCCCAGTACGCGTCGGACTCGGCATCCGCGGCGAAGGCGACCTCGCCGGTGACGATCACCTGACGGTGCAGCGAGTACCAGGGAAACAGCAGTGTGGCGGTCGGGTGTGCCGTCAGCGACTGACCCTTGCGCGAACTCCGATCGGTGAAGAACACGAACCCCCGGTCGTCGACCCCTCGCAGCAGCACGGTGCGGCTCTGCGGGTCGCCATCGGCTCCGATCGTGCCGAGCACCATCGCGTTCGGCTCGTACACGCCACGTTCCGCGGCCTCGATGAGCCACCCCCGGAACTGATCGATCGGATCGGATGCCAGGTCGGATTCGTCGAGTCGCTCTGCGCCGTAATCGGTGTGACGGGCCAGCGGATCGGCATCCGTCATGTCAGGCGGCCGCGGTCTTGATGAGCGCCCGCAGCTTCTTCTCGGCGGCGGGGGTCATCTCCAGGAGCGCGAACGACACCGCCCACATCTCGCCGTCGTCGATCGCGGCGTCTTCGGCGAAGTTGACGGTGCCGTAGCGCGTGTCGAACTTGGATGCCGGCTGGTAGAAGACGATGTTCTTACCGTCTTTGGCGTAGGTGGGGAAGCCGTACCAGGTCTTGGGGTCGAGGTCGGGCGCCTCCTCGCTCACCATGATGTGCAGCCGCTCGGCGATGGCGCGGTCGACGCCGGCGAGCCCGTCGATCGCCGCGATGCAGGCCTCCAGTTCCTTCGCCTTCTTCGCGGCGCCCTTGACACCTTTCATTGCCTTCAGTTCGGCGGCGCGCTGCTGCATCGCCTCGCGCTCGGTGTCGCTGAAGCCGCTCTTCGTGTCGCGCTGGGTCATGTCAGTTCGTCCCTTCGGATGCTGTCTGCTGGATGCGGATGAGGTTTCCCGCCGGGTCGCGGAACGCGGCATCGCGCACCCCGTAGTCCTGCTCGATCGGTTCCTGCACGATGTCGGCCCCCGCGGCCTCGACCCGCGCGAACACGCCGTCCAGGTCGGGGGTGGCGAGGTTGACGCCGAAGTAGCTGCCCTTCGCGATCAGGGCGAGCAGCAGCTCGCGCTCGTCGTCGCTGACGTCGTAGCCCACCGCGGGCGGGTGCAGCACGATCGCCGTCGACGGCTGCCCGACGGGGCCGACGGTGATCCAGCGCATGTCTTCGTAGCCGACGTCGAGTCGCACCTCGAAGCCGAGCACGTCACGGTAGAACGCGAGGGATGCCTCCGGATCGGTGTGCGGCAGATAGCTCGAGTGAATCGTGATGTCCATGTCGCCACGCTACGACGGTCGGCGCGGGTTCGCTTCTCGATTCCTGATCGGTCTGGTCACCTGCCGAGCGATACACGGCAGCATCCCGGGATGGAACGGGGCGCCGCGCTCGCGGTACACACTCGGGGGCACCCCGACGAGTTCCGTGAACCTCGTGCTGAACGTGCCGAGCGACTGATATCCGACGGCGAAACACACCTCCGTGACGCTGAGGTCGCCCCGCCGCAGGAGGGTCATGGCGCGCTCGATGCGGCGGGTCATGAGGTAGGAGTACGGCGACTCGCCATAGGCGAGCGCGAACTGACGGCTCAGGTGCCCCGCCGACAGGTGCACTCCGCGTGCGAGGGATTCGACATCCAGGGGCTGCGCGTACTCGCGGTCCATCCGGTCGCGCACGCGCCGCAGCAGCACGAGCGTGTCGAGGTCCGGTCGGGTGCCCACCCGGCGATCATGCCACGGGCGACGCGGGCCGGGGGCGTCGTCGGCGCGACGCTCCTCCCGGAGCCGGTTCAGGCGAACCGACAGTTTCGCGCCGAACCTTCCGGGCAGCGCTGTCGGTTCGGGACCGCGCTGTCGGTTGGCGAGGATCCCGCGTCAGCTGTCGACGCCGACGGGTCCGCGGCGCAGCAGCGGTTCCTGGCGCAACGCGGGGGTCACGGTGATGTCGGTCGACGGGTCGGACCACGACCCGGCCCCCCGGTTGCCCTTCAGGCGGCGACGAGCGAGGATCGCGGCGCGCAACGGCATCCCCACGGCGAGGGCGAGCAGCCCCGACACCGTGCGGTCCTCGCCCCCGAGCACCGACTTGCGGTCCCAGGCCAGGCGCAGCGCGCCGCCGGGGCGGGCCGGCTGCGGGCGCGCGGGCAGGAGCCCACGCCGGCGCTGCGCGACGAGGGCCTGCAGGTCTTCCCACCACGCCGCATCCGTCGGGTCGTGGAAGTAGTTCTGCGTGAGCCACCCGGGTGCCGGATGCCGGAACTCCCGCGCGATTACCTCACGCTCCGCGCCGAAGAGCCCCGAACCGCGGAAGACCGTGTTGAGGTTCTCCTTGCTCACCCCGAACGTGTCCAGCGCGATGACGGGAACTCTGGCGGCGATGGCTTCGATCGCGGCCGTAGAGCTGACGGTGACCAGGCCTTCGGCCGACGCGAGGGCGGCGCGCATCGGTGCGTAGGAAAACACGAGGTTCGCGGGACGGTCCTTCAGAAGGGTCTCGTAGCTCTCGCGCTGGTGGTGGGTCTCGTTCTCGCCGGCGCGCGAACGGAGCTTGACCACCACTCTGCGGTCGGGTCGAGCCACCGCGGCGCGGCGCAGCATGTCGGCGATCACGAGGCGATCGGCGGTGGTCAACGGCACGATCGCCTGCGCCGCGAACACGAGGTCGGTCCCGCCGCGCACCGGAGGGCGGGGGGACGCGAACGGCAGGCTCGCCAGACCGAACCGCACATCGGCACCCAGGCGCCCGGCGAGGTCGGCGAACGCCCGCTCCTCGCGGTGGGAGTGCACGAGGAACAGGTCGGCTTCGCGGCGGTAGGTGACGGCGGCGCGCTGGGCGGGGATGGAGATGCCGGGAAGGCCCACGACGACCACCGGCCGCGGGTGCACCCGGTCGATCTCGTGCATCATCAGCCGCACGAAGGGCCCCCGGCCGGCGAGCACCACGGCATCCGGGCGCTGTTCGGCCAGCCACCCCGCCAGTGCCGGGAACGCCAGGCGTGTGACGTCTGCCGCGCCGAAGCGGGTGCCGTCGAGCGCGGACTGCTCCTGCGCACGACTCACCGTGAGCGGTGTACGCACGAGCGCGATGTGTCCCTCGGCCGACGGGATCGAGTCGAGCAGTGCCGCCGACCACTTGACGAACGAGTCGGCGTCGGCCACCGCGATCACGCGCGGCCGACCCTCCGATCCCGTTCGCGGCTCGGTCATGCCGGGACGCGCCGGAGCTTCGCCATGGGGGCCAGCTCGCCGGGGAACACACGCTTGACGCCGTCGCCGAGCGCTTCTTCGATCACGCGGATGTCGCGCACGAGGTGTTCCAGGCCCGCGGGCTCGAGGGAGGCGGAGTGGTCCGATCCCCACATCGTGCGGTCGAGGGTGATGTGCCGCTCCACGGCGACGGCGCCGAGCGCGACGGCGGCCAGCGAGATCTGCAGACCGCGCTCGTGACCGGAGTAGCCCACCGGCACGCCGGCGAAGCGCTCACGCAGGGCGGGGATGACGCGGAGGTTGGCCTCCTCGGCCTCCATCGGGTAGGTCGAGGTGGCGTGCAGGAGGATGAGGTTCTCGGTGCCGAGCACCGAGACGGCGCGATCGATCTGCTCCAGCGTCGACATGCCGGTGGAGAGGATGATCGGCTTGCCGGTGGCGCGGAGCGTCTCGAGCATCTCGGTGTCGGTGAGCGACGCCGATGCCACCTTGTGGGCGACGACGCCCAGGTCTTCGAGGAAGTGCACCGAGGGGATGTCCCACGGCGAGGCGAACCAGTCGAGACCCGACATGGTGGCGTAGTCGCCGATCTCGACGTACTGCTCGCGGTCGAACTCGACGCGGTAGCGGTACTCGAGGTAGCTCATCGTGCCCCACGGGGTCTCGCGCGGCACGTCACGCATGTGCGCGGGCGTGGCGATCTCGGGGGTGCGCTTCTGGAACTTGACGGCGTCGGCGCCGGCACGACGGGCGACGTCGATCAGCTGCTTGGCGATCTCGACGTCACCGTTGTGGTTCAGCCCGATCTCGGCGATGACATACGTGGGGTGTCCCGCGCCGATGGTGCGCGATCCGATCGTGACGCTCATGTCGGTTCCTCTCGTGACGTCCGCGTTCGCGGCGTCGTGCCGACAGTGTCGGCCGCCGAGGTGAACGGAAGGCCACGCGCGGGTGACCTCCGGGGCGCGTCTTCGTGTCCATCCGGATCGCGCCGCGGGAAGCCACCCCCGGTCGTTGAGCGAGCGCGGCGAGACGAAACGCCGCACCCGCGGGAGGACACGTTTCGACTCGTCGCTCCGCTCCTCGCTCAACGACCGGAAAGGGAAGCCTCGCTCCTCGCTCAACGACCGGAAAGGGAAGCCTCGCTCCTCGCTCAACGACCGGAAAGGGAAGCCTCGCTCCTCGCTCAACGACCGGGCGAGGCACCGAGGGCGGCGAGCACGAGCTCAGCCAGTTCCCGCACGGCACCGTCGCCGCCGCGGCGCGACAGTACGTGCCGGGCGGCTGCGCGCGCCTCCGGCCGGGCGTCGGCGACGACCACCGGCCACCCCACGATCTGCAGCGCGGGAAGGTCGTTCACGTCGTTGCCGAGGTAGGCGATGCGTTCCAGCGGGATGCCGCGCGACCGCGCCCATTCGGCGAGCGCTGCGGCCTTGTCGTCGACGGCCTGCCGCACATCGACCTGCAGCTTGGCCGCCCGCGCACCCACGACCGGGTGGGTCTCGGTCGACAGGATGAGCACGGGGATGCCGGCGCGCCGCAGCCGCGCGACGCCCATGCCGTCCGATCGGCTCACCCGCACCTGCTCGCCGCCGGCCTCGCCCACGATCGCCGTGTCGTCGGTGTGCACGCCGTCGAAGTCGGTGACGACCGCATCCACGTCGATCGCCTCTTGAGGGGTGTCGATCAGGGGTGCGATCGCGCGGGCGAGGTCGAGCTGGGCGGGCTCGTCGATCTCGGTCGCCGAGCGTTCGGGTACCTCCACGATGCCGATGCGTCCGAAGAAACGGTGACCGGCGCGGCGGAAGCCGGCCGCGTCGAAGGCGTAGAACGCGCCGGTCTCGAGGTAGTGCGGCTCGCGGTCCTGCCGGCGGGGACGGTGGGTGGCGTCGTGATTGATGGCATACGCGGCGCCGCCGTCGCCGTCATCCTCGCCCCTCCCCCACAAGAACCCGTACGTCTCGAATGCCGAGAACGCGCAGTCGAAACCGCCCCCGGCAACGAGCTCGACGGCCTGATCGATGCCGCGGGGGTCGATGAAGGGCGAGGTGGCTTGCAGGAACACGACGGTCGACGCGCGGATGCCGCGGCGTTCGAGATCATCGAGTGCATGCAGCAGGGCGCTCTCAGAGCTCGCGGTCGCGTCGGCGAGGTCGGCGGGCCTGCGCACGATGGTGGCTCCGGCGCCCGCGGCGACGCGGGCGATCTCGTCGTCGTCTGTGGTGACGACGACCTCGTCGACGCGGCCGGCCGCGCGGGCGGCGGCCACGGCCCGCGCCACCAGCGGGATGCCGCCGACGGGCAGCACGTTCTTGCGGGGCACGCCGGTCGATCCGCCGCGGGCGGGGATGATCGCGACGACGGAAGCGGCGGTGGTCGACACGGAACTCCTCGACAGACTCCTCGGACGTTCCGTCGATCGTCCGCGACCACGATGACCGCCGGGGGAACGGCCGGTGAACGGCCGTCGACGCGGCGGGTCAGCCGGAGATCCGGTGCAGCTCCTCGACGATGCGCAGCACGGTGAGGGTGCGCTGCTGATCCGGCGTGGCGTCGGCATCGCCCCGGACGAGGGCGGCGAAGCGGGCCACCTCGTAGATCATGTTGTTCTCGTCACCCTCGATGCGGTGCTCCTCGGGCTCACCCCCCACGGGGGTGAACACGAGGAGGCGCGGGTCGGTGATGCGGTCGATGGTGAGCGTGCCCGACTCGCCCTGGATCTCGCTGGCGCGCGACGATGCCGTGATCTTGGAGAACCCGATGTCGGCGACGAAGCCCGGGTAGGTGAGAAGCGCGGTGCCGGCGCCGTCGGCACCTGTGGCGATCGGCACGGTCGCGCCGGTGACGGCATCCGGATTGCCGAACAGGTCGACGGCAGCGCTCAGCGGGTAGACGCCCAGGTCGAACAGCGCTCCTCCGGCCAGCGCCGGGTCGAAGATGTTGGGGGTCTCGCCGCGCAGCACGAGGTCGTACCGGGCCGACCGCTGGCAGAGGGCGAGAGAGACCCGGCGCACCACTCCCACGCGCGGCAGCACCGCGCGCACCGCGGCCATACCGGGGTCGTACACGTTGCGCATGCCCTCGAACACGATCACTCCCCGCGCGGCGGCCAGCTCCAACAGGTCGGCGAACTCGGTCGACGTGGTCGTCGCCGGCTTCTCGAGGAAGACATGCAGACCGAGGTCGATGGCGGCGCGCGCCTGCGCCGCGTGGGCGCCGTTGGGCGAACCGACGTATACCGCATCGACCCGACCGGCGAGCGCGGCGAGGTCGTCGACGGCATCCGGGATGCCGGTACGGTCGGCGAACGCGCGTCCCCGGCCGAGGTCCCGCGAGAAAGCGACCCCGACCTCGACGCCCTCCACCCGGGAGACCGCCTCGGTGAAGCGCTCGGTGATGGTGCTGGTGCCGATGGTCGCGAGTGTGATCACGGGTTCCACGGTAGTCACGGGAATGGGGCGGCGGCGAGGTGGGTTGCGATCCACCATGAAAGCACTCGTCTATCGCGACTTCGGCGGCGCCGACCGCTTCGAGATCACCGACCTCCCCGAGCCCCACATCGGCCCCGACACCCTCGTGGTGCGGGTGGTGGCGGCGGGCCTGAACCCCGTCGACTACAAGGTGCGCGAGGGCTACCTGCGCGGCCTCATCGACACCACCCTGCCCGCCGTTCCCGGTTGGGACGTCGCCGGGATCGTGGAGAAGACCGGCCTCGACACCCCGGAGTTCGCCGTCGGAGACGCGGTGCTCGCCTACGCCCGCGCCGATGTGGTGCAGCACGGCTCGCTGGCCGAGTTCATGCCCGTGCCGGTGCGCACCGCCACCCGCAAGCCGGAGGGTGTCAGCTTCGAGCAGGCCGCGGCCCTCCCCCTCACCGGCCTCACGGCGCTGCAGTCGATCGATCGCGCGGGCATCGGCGGGGGGTCGGCCGTGCTGATCCACGGTGCGGCCGGCGGTGTCGGCTCGTTCGGGGTGCAGTTGGCGGCGCGGCGCGGCGCACGCGTAGTGGGCACGGCATCGGCGCGCAACCACGACTACCTGCGGGAGCTCGGCGCCGAGCCGATCGAGTACGGCGACGGGCTCGTGGATGCCGCGACCGCGCTCGTGCCGGACGGCTTCGACGCGATCATCGACTTCGCGGGCGGCGCCACCCTCGACACGACCCCGCAGCTGCTGAAGCCCGGCGGCACCGTGGTCTCGATCGCCGATTCGCGGGCGCGCACCGAGTTCGGGGGCCACTATGTGTGGGTGCGCCCCGATGCGGCGCAGCTGGGGGAGCTTGCCGCCCTCGTGGCCGACGGTTCGCTGCGGGTCGAGATCGCCGAGACCTTCCCGCTCGAGGAGGCCGCGGCCGCCTACGCGCGCCTGGAGGAGGGCCACACGCGCGGCAAGATCGTCGTGACGGTCTGACCTCGAGACGTCAGTCGCAGCCGCCGCCCAGGCGCACGCGGAACTCGCCGTCGGTCTGGCGCGGGGTGCCGTCGGCGGACCGGTACGTGATCCGGAACGCGTCGACGCGCCCCGGATCATCGCCGGTGCGCGCGAGCGCGAGGTTCACGCTGCTGGTCGGTCCCGCCTCGACGGTGGAACCCTCCAGCGGCACGCGCAGATGCCAGAAGTCGTACGGATCGTCGAGCAGCATGGTGCCGATCCCGCCCCCGTACCGCTCGAGGTCGTCGTCGCTCATCGACAAGACATACGCACCGACGAGCTCCACGCTCTCGGCATCGATCAGGTCGATCGACTCGAGCGTGACCGGACCACCGACGACGGTCATCGGCGCTCCGACGACCAGCGCTTCGCCCGCCGCGAGGTCCGGCATCCCGGTGCAGGAGTTCTGTTTGCCCGCGCGAAGGTCCGGATATCCCTGCGTGCACCCCGTCAGGGACACCGCCGCCAGACCGACGGCCGCCGCACCCGCCACCACCCGGCGCCACTGCCGCATCCGGATCACACCCCTTCGGTGAGGAACTCGATCGCCGACTGGCGGAACACCCGCGAGCCCGGGGCATTGAAGTGATGCCGGTCGGGGATCTCGAGGAAGCGGCCCTCGGGACTCGCGGCGGCGAGCGCCTTCGAGCCCTCGATGATCGCGTCGAGCGATCCGGTGGCGAACAGCACCGGCTGCTGCGGGGCGCGCGAGGGGTCGGGATCGATCTGCTTCGAGGCCCGAAGGCCGCCGGCGATGGCCAACAGGGCACGCAGGTCGTTGCCGGCGACACGCTCGGTGAGCCGGATGTAGTTCTGCGTCACGGCATCCGTCACGGGCGTGCCGTCTTCGGCATAGGCGCGCACCTGGTCGAGGTCGAGCCGGGCCAGGGGGATGCCGTCGGGCACCCCGCCGAGCACCGCGCGCGGAATGCGGGGCGCGATGTCTTGCAACACCTCCCAGCCGACGCGGGCTCCGAGGGAGTAGCCGACATACCGCGCCTCGTCGACGAGGTAGGTGTCCAGCACGGCCTCGACGTCGCCGGCGAGCTGGCGCAGCGTGTAGTCGCGGGCCTCGTGCGGCTTGTCGCTGGCGCCGTGACCGCGTTGGTCGAGCGCCAGCACACGGAAGCCGGCCCGCTGCAGGTCACGCACCCAGCCGGTGTTCACCCAGTTGTCGCGGGTGCTGGAGGCGAATCCGTGCACCAGCATGACGGTGGGGTCGAGGTCGTCGCCCCACGAGTAGGTCGCCACGCGATGCCCCTCGCCGACCATGATGAACTGCGGATCGGGCATCTCGGTCAACTGCGGCAGGTTCACACGCTCGATTCTGCACCCCTGGGCGGGACGTCAGGGCAACTCAGCGCCGGCGGGCCAGCACCCGGACGAGCTGACCGCGCAGCCCTGCCGGCGGCTGCTGGGGCAGCACGATCGGCTGGGTGACGATCGCGTCGACGACCATGCCGCCGTCGCTCGGGCCCACGATGGGGATCGCCGCGGTGGGGGTGGGCACGGCCGGGGTCACCGGCATCCGGGCGAGTTCACGATGCGCGCGCACATAGGCGGGAACGAGGATGACGACCGCGCCGAGCCAGGCGAGGGGGTTGCTCCACGCCACCCCGACGAAGCCGAAGATCGCGCCGAGCACGACCGCGGCACTGACGCGGGCGACGAGCTCGACCACGCCGGTGACCGTCGGGATCATCGTGTGCCCGAGGCCCTGTAGGGTTCCCCGCAGCACGAACAGCACCGCCAGCATGCCGTAGGTGGAGCCGTTAATGATGAGCATGAGCGCGGCGTCGTGCACCACGGCATCCGACCCGTCGCCCACGAACAGGCGCACGAGCTGCACGCCGAACACGATGAGCAACGCGCCGAGCACGACCGCCGCGATCAGCGCCATCCACACCGCCTGCACCACGCCGCGACGGATACGGTCGGGGCGGCCGCCGCCGTGGTTCTGGGCGACGTACATCGAGGTCGCGAGGCCCAGCGACATCAGCAGAGCGATCGCCAGCCCGTCGACGCGCGAGGCGGTGGTGTACGACGCGACGGCATCGGCGCCCAACTCGTTGAGCCGCACCTGCACGGCGAGCGTGCCGATCGCGATGATGGATGCCTGGAAGCCCATCGGCAGTCCCAGTCGAAGGTGACGGCCGAGGTCGGAGCGCGTCACCCGCCAATCGTGACGGCGCAGGCGCAGCACCGGCACCCGGCGTCGTACGAACTCCAGACACAGCAGCACCGACACGGCCTGCGACACGACGGTCGCCAGCGCCGCGCCCGCGACTCCCCAGCCCCAGCCCCAGCCGGTGTCGGTGGGGGCGACGAGCACGACGACCAGGCCGACGTTGAGCGCGCACGCGATCGTGAGGAAGACGAGCGGGGTGCGTGAGTCGCCGATGGCACGGATGATCGCCGACAGGAAGTTGAAGTACATCATCGTGCTCGCGCCGAGGAAGCTGATCTGCGCGAACACGACGGCATCGTCGAGGAGTTCGGCGGGAGTCTGCAACAGCACCAGGGCGGGACGGGCCACGAGCGGAGCGACCACCGTGAGCACGACGCTGGTGATGCCGGTGAGCACCGCGCCCGACGCCACCGAGCGTCGCACGGCCCCGGCATCCTGCGCGCCGAACGCCTGCGCCGTGGGGATCGCGAAGCCGGAGGTGAGTCCCCAGGCGAATCCGAGCAGCAGGAAGATGAGGCTGCCGGTGGCGCCGACGGCGGCGAGCGCGTTCACGCCCAGCCAGCGGCCGACCACGATCGCGTCGGCCACCTGGTACAGCTGCTGGACGACGTTGCCGATGAGCAGCGGCACCGAGAACGCGAGGATGACGCGCCACGGGCTGCCGGTGGTGAGGGTTCGTGCCATGGGAGTGCTCTTCGAAGAAGGGGGGATGCCGCGAGTGCGCCGGCATCCAGTGTATCGAATCGATTCGGAGGATGCGCCTCGAAAGCTGACCCCCGGAGGTGTCACAACACGCAGCAACCCGCGCGCCTATCCGGCGCGTTGCGCCACTTTCTCGGCGCGAAGAGCGCCTGCGGTCGTCGCCACTTGGAGCAGGAGCTCCCGCAGCGGAGCCGCGCGGTCGGCGAAGGTGCGCTGCTGCGCGACGTACTCCGCCTTGCCCTCGGCGGTTTCGATCGGCACCGGTACGTAGCCCCAGCCGGAGAGGTCGTACGGCGAGGCGCGCATGTCGAGTTCGCGAATGTCGCGGGCCAGCTCGAAGCAGTCCAGCAGCACCTCGCCGGGCACCAGCGGTCCGAGCTTGACGGCCCACTTGTAGAGGTCCATGTTCGCGTGCAGGCACCCGGGCTGCTCAAACCCCTCCTGGTCGTCGCGGCGAAGCACGCTGCGATTTCGGGGCACCGCCTCGGGGGTGAAGAAGCGGAAGGCGTCGAAGTGGGTGCACCCGAGCTGGTGCGCGTCGACGACGGCATTCGTCTCGTCCGCACCGAGGCGCAGCGGCACGGGATGCCGGTGCTCGCGCTGCCGGTACACCATCGCCCATTCGTGCAGGCCGAAACAGCCGAACTGGGCACGCCGGCTGCGCGTGGCGCGGAGGATGCCGGCGACCCCCGTCAGCAGCAGTCGCTTCTCGGCCGCGAACGCCGCGGCATCCACCTCGACGTCGACGCCGACCGTGCGGTATCCGCGCCACCGCTCCCGCGGCTCGCCCGCCGCATCCTGCAACCGCACCCCTGCGCCCGGATGCCAGCGCCGCAGCACCGCCGGCTTGTAGCTGTAGTAGGTGTAGAGGAAGTCGTCGACCGGGTGGGTCTGTCCCCGCGCGGCTCGCGCTCGCCGACTCGCGGTGAGGGCGTCGGCCCGGTCGATGTGGTGCTGCTCGATCGCCTGCCACTGCTCGCGTGTCAGCACGGCGGACGAAGAGACAAGCGACACGGGAAGAGACTACGTCGCGGGCGGTAACGTTGCTGCGCCGGAACTTACGCAGGGAGTCGCATGTCCGTTGGTCTTCTCGCCGTCGTCGACGACATCCTCAGCGCCGCCCTCAAGGCGTCGGCCAAGTCGGCGGGGGTCGTCATCGACGATGCCGCCGTGACCCCGCAGTACGTCCAGGGCATCACGCCGGCGCGCGAACTTCCGGTCGTCGGCAAGATCGCGCTCGGGTCGCTCGCCAACAAGTTCCTCCTCATCATCCCGGCGGCCATGCTCCTCACGGCCTTCGCCCCGGGAGTACTTCCGTGGCTGCTGATCGCCGGCGGCACGTACCTGTGCTTCGAGGGTGCCGAGAAGGTGCTCGAGTGGTTCGGCTTCCACCACGGACACGAGGATGCCGGCGGCCGCGACGAGAAGCGGCTGGTGGCGGGAGCCGTACGCACCGACCTGATTCTCTCCACCGAGATCATGCTGATCTCGCTCTCGAACATCGATCCGGATCTCGGCCTGTGGATGACGCTCGCCGTGCTGGCCCTCATCGCGGTCGTGATGACCGGCGCCGTCTACGGCGCGGTCGCCCTGCTGGTGAAGATCGACGACATCGGGCTGCGGATGGCCAAGAACCCGTCAGCGCGCGTGCGCCACACCGGTGCGCGCATCGTGCGGTCGATGCCCGCGGTGTTCCGCGTCATCAGCATCGTGGGCACCGTCGCGATGCTCTGGGTCGGTGGCCACCTCGTGCTCGCCAACCTCGGGGCCGTGGGCTGGGCGGCACCGCTCGACCTGCTGCACACCGTCGAGCATGCGGTCGAGCCGCTGGGCGGCTTCGTGGTGTGGGTGGGCGACACCGCCGTCTCTGCGGTCGCGGGACTTCTCGTGGGCCTGCTCGTGGTCGGGATCGTGCTGAGCGTCGCGCGCGCGTTCGGCGCGCAGCCGACCTTCACCGAGGGTGGCGAGTCGCCCCACTGAGGCTCCACCTGTCGCCCACCTGTGGCCCAGAGCGCGCGAATCCGGGGCAGACTGTGAGAGTCGACGCCGACAGAGGAGGATTCATGAAGGCTGTGCTGGGCGACACCGTGATCGCCGAAGCCCCCCGCGACGACCTGGTCTCGATCGAAGGGAACTGGTACTTCCCGCCGTCGAGCGTGAACCGCGAGTACCTGACCGAGAGCCCCACCCCCTACCGCTGCCCGTGGAAGGGCGACTGCCAGTACTTCACCGTGCAGGTGGGCGAACAGGGCCTCCCCGACCGCGCGTGGAGCTACCCCGAGCCCTACCCGACGGCGATCGAGCGCGTGGGTCGCGACTTCGCCGGGTACGTGGCCTTCTGGAAAGAGGTTCGGGTCGTCGATGGCGAGTGAATCCTCCCCCGAAGACCACGGCATCCCCTCGGCGGCCCTCGTCGCCCTCATCGACACCCTGGAGCGCTCCGGCCTCGACCCGCATGCACTGCACGTGTCGCGGCGTGGTGCCGACGGCCAGTGGACGACGGTGTTCGAGCGCGCGTGGCAGCCCTACAGTGCCGAGCACCCGTCGCTGGTGTACTCGGTCTCGAAGACCTTCACCTCGCTGGCGATCGGACTTCTCGAGGCCGAGGGCGCGCTCTCGCTCGACGACTCGGTGGGAGAGCTGCTGCACCTTCCCAACCCCAACGGGCTCACGGTCCGCCACCTGCTGACCATGAACAGCGGTCACAGCCCCGAGCAGATCGACGCGCTCGAGTTCGATGTGCGTCGACTGCTCACGGAGCCCGCGGCATCCGTTCCCGGCACCCGTTTCGCCTACAACTCGGATGCCACCTTCGCCCTCTCGTGCATCGTCACCGGCCTGACCGGCGAGCGCCTCACCGACTATCTGCGTCCGCGGCTGCTCGATCCTCTCGGCATCGGACGACGGTGGATGAAGCCGGCGCGCGGCGTGGAGCAGGGTTTCTCCGGCTTCCATCTCACCGTGGGCGACATCGCCCGGGTGAGCGCGTTGCTCGCCGACGACGGCGAGCGCGGCGGCGAGCAGGTGGTGCCCGCCTCCTATGTCGCCGAGCTCTCACAGCCGTGGTCGGACACGAGCGACACGGAGGAGGCACGCGCCGCCGACTCGGTGAACGACTGGGCGCTCGGCTACGGCTACCAGGTGTGGCGCAGCTCGATCGGGTTCCGGCTCGATGGCGCGTACGGCCAGTTCGGCATCGTCGTGCCCGACCGGGGAATCGTGATCGCCTACCAGGGCTCCACGCTCGACACCCAGAGCACGCTGCGGGCGTTCTGGTCGCTGATCGATGCGGTGTCGGACGTGCCGCTCGAGCCCGACGAGGCCGCCGTCGCTGCATTGGACGACCGCGCAAGCGACCTCGACAGTTGGAACTCCCGCTCGACGTTCGCGCCCGCCCCCGACGGCGAGGTCGACACGAGCGGCTGGCACCTCGACGATGCCGACGACGGGTGGCGTCTGACCCTGCCGGTGGGCGACACCATCGCGGTGGGCTCCGGTCGGTGGGCCCACGCCGCCGTGGCTGTCGCCGAGACGCTCGATGCCGGTGGCCCTGTCGTCGACAGCCCGCCCGTCGAGCCGGGGACGCACGCGATCGTGGCGGCGCAGGGCGAGCAGGACGACGACGGCGTGCTCGTGCACGTGGTGACGACCTCCTCACCGCACCGCCTGCTGCTGCGCCGAGGAGCCGACGGCTCGGTGCGAGCGGCCTGGCACACCGTGCCCCTGCAGGGGCGGACGCTGGCGGCGTTGTCGACTCCGGAGTGGGTGGGCGAGAGAGCCGAGGCCGGCGCCGGCACGTAGGCTGGATTCTCATGGCCATCGGCGCGACCGTCCACACGTTCACCGTGAACCTCGCCGACGTCGATCGCGGCGTGTACGAGGAGCTGTCGTTGCGCGTGGCGCGCCAGTCGGCCGAAACCGACGCCTTCATGATGACCCGCGTGCTCGCCTACTGCCTCGAACACGAGGAGGGCATCGCGTTCAGCCAGGGGATCGCCGCCACGGACGAGCCGGCGGTCTTCGTGCGCGATCTCACGGGCCGGCTCATCGCGTGGATCGAGGTGGGTGCTCCGGATGCCGACCGTCTGCACCGCGGCAGTGCGGCCGCCGAACGAGTCGCCGTGTACACGCACCGCGACCCCGAGAAGGTCGCGGCGCTGTGGGCGGGCAAGCGCATCCACCGCGGTGAGGACATCACGTTGCACAGCTTCGACGCGGGCTTCGTCGACGACGCGGCCGCCGCTCTCGAACGCCGGAACGAGGCGACCGTCTCGGTGAGCGACGGTCATCTGTACCTGGATCTGAACGGCCGGTCGCTGAGCTCGGTCATCCATCGTCGCCCTGCGCAGTCGGCATGACCAACGCGAATGATCGCGGATCTTCGCCGGTTCCGACACTGCCAGTACTAGGGGTTATCGCCGCTGACCGCCCCGGCGCGGACCGTCTTGTCAGGTCACGCAGGTAGGTTGCGAATATGAGCTCGTACGCGATCACCCGGTCTGTCCTGGTGGCCACGACACCCGGGCGCATCCACGTCCTGGTGGCCGATCTGCGTGCATGGACGCGTTGGTCGCCGTGGGCCGACCTCGATCCGGAGCAGACGCGTGAGTACAGCGGGCCCGAGTCCGGCGAGGGTGCGTTCTACGAATGGCACGGTCGCGGCAAGGTCGGCGCCGGCAACATGATGGTCGCCTCCGCGACACCTACGGTTATCGACATCCGCCTCGTTCTCACCCATCCGTGGCGGACCAACTGCCCGATGAGATTCACGTTCGTGCCCGTCGAGGGCGGCACGCAGGTGACCTGGACGACCGAGGGAGAACGGCGCGGCCTCCAGCGGCTCGCCGCGGTGGTGCTGCGTCCAGAGGTGTCGATCGCCCAAGACATGGAGTCTGGCCTGGCGCGGCTCAAGACGGTGGCCGAGTCGCGCCGCTGACCGCCCGCGATCCCCGCGCTACACCGGTCGCGGCGACTCCTCCCGCGCCGACGCCGTCGGCATCAGCTGCAGCACGGTGAGTGCGGCCGGACTCGCCGGCGAGGTGGTGACCGCCGACACGACCCACGCCGGCGCGTCTGCCGGGAGAGCGCGCGTGACGAGCCCCGCGGCCTGAGGTTTGCGTGCCACGTGGGCGGGCACGATCGCGACCCCCAGACCGCGCTGCACGAGGTCGAGGAGGGCGTGCACGTCGCCGACCGCGCAATGCACGCGCCGCGTGATGCCGTGGGCGAGGAAGGCGGCATCCACCAGCGAGCGGATCGCCCACGACTCGTGGAAGTCGACGTAGTCCCGGCCGCCGAGCCGAGTCCAGTCGGGATCTTCGCCGGTGGCGAGCGGGTCGTCGGGGCGCACGAGCAGCACGAGATGCTGACGCCCGAGCTCGGTGCGCTGCAGGGTGCCGAGGTGGTCGGTGACGGCCACGAAGGCGATGTCGAGTTCCCCGGCACGCACCCGGTCGGCGAGCTCTCGCGAACCCGCCTGCTCGAAGGTCAGGCCGGCGTCGGGCGCGAGTCGATGCACCCGGTCGAGGATGCCGTGTACGTCGACCGTGCCGAGGCACTGCTCGGTGCCCACCCGCACCGGACCGGTGAGGTCGTGGTCGGAACGGGCGACCGCGTCGCGGGCGGCGGCCGCCTGGGCGATGAGCGCGCGGGCGTGGGGAAGGAGGGCGCGACCCGCATCCGTCGGCTCGACGCGGCGGGTGGTGCGGTGGAACAGCACCGTGCCGAGCTCGTCTTCGAGCGTGCGGATCGCTGCCGACAGCCCCGACTGGGACACGCCGCACAGAGCAGCCGCCCGCGTGAACTGCTCCTCGTCGGCGAGCGCGACGAGGTACTCCATCTGACGCAGTTCCATTTATCGCTCTCACTTCTCAGTGTCATCACACGTAGTTGTTGGACTTCTAGCATGCGAGTGCCTACCGTGAAAGGCAAGACCGACAGGAGCCACCAATGAAGACCGTCCCCCTCGGACCCGACACCCAGGCGCCCAACGTGGTGCTCGGCCTCATGCGCATCGCTGACAAGACCGACGACGAGATCCGCGAGCTCGTGCGTGTGGCGCGCGACGCGGGCATCGACTTCTTCGACCATGCCGACGTGTACGGCTCGCACATGCACCAGTGCGAGGAGCGCTTCGCCGAGGCGATGCAGCTCACCCCATCGCAGCGCGCCGAGATCACCCTGCAGACCAAGGCGGGCATCGTTCGCGAGGGCCCGTACTTCGACTTCTCGTACGAACGCATCGTGGGCCAGGCCGAGGGGTCGCTGCGCGCGCTGAAGACCGACTACATCGACATCCTGCTGCTGCACCGTCCGGATGCTCTCGTCGAACCCGACGAGGTCGCGCGCGCCTTCGATGAGCTCGAGGCCGCGGGCAAGGTGCGCGCGTTCGGTGTCTCGAACCACACGCCGCGGCAGATCGACCTCCTCAAGACCGCGGTGCGCCAGCCGATCGTGGCCAACCAGCTGCAGTTGTCGATCACCCACGCGCCGATCATCGCGCAGGGGGTGGCATCGAACATGCAGGGCACCGACCAGTCGGTCACCCTCGACGGGGGCGGCATCGTCGACTACTGCCGGATCAACGGCATCACGGTGCAGGCATGGTCGCCGTTCCAGACCGGGTTCTTCAACGGCGTGTTCCTGGACTCGCCCGACTACCCGGAGCTCAATGCGGCGATCGACCGGCTCGCCCAGAAATACGATGTGCCCGCCATCGCGATCGCAACAGCGTGGATCACCCGGCATCCCGCGAACATGCAGGTCGTGCTGGGCACCACGACGCCCGAGCGCGTGGCCGCCGCCGCCCAGGGCTCGGACATCCCTTTTACCCGTGCGGAGTGGTACGAACTGTTCCGCGCGGCGGGCTACCGCGTGCCCTGAGTTCGAGCGGGGGATCGGCAATCCGGGGATGACCGCTCCCTGACGTCGTGTTCGCGCATCGGTGAGGCTGAAGGCGAACCGACGACAGGAGCGATCATGCCCAGGACCCTCGACATCCCCGTACCCGACCTCACCGGCCGCCGCATCCTCGTGACCGGAGGTAGTGACGGCGTCGGGTTCGAGATCGTGCGCCGCCTCGCACGCGCCGGCGCCGAGGTGGTGATGCCGGTCCGCAATGCCGCGAAGGGCGACGCAGCCACCGACCGCATCCGAGCCGACATCGCCGACGCCCGCCTCGAGGTGCGCGCGCTCGACCTGGCCTCGCTCGACTCCGTGCGCGCGCTCGGCCGAGAGCTGCGCGACGAGGGTCGCCCGCTTCACGCGCTCATCAACAACGCCGGGGTGATGACCCCGCCCACCCGTCGGGTCTCGGCGGAGGGGTTCGAGCTCCAGCTCGCCACCAACCACCTGGGTCATGTGGCGCTGACGACCGGATTGCTGCCGCTGCTCCGCGAGGGTCAGGGGCGGATCGTCAGCCAGGTCTCGGTCGCCGCCGACGAGGGCGCCGTGCTCTGGGACGACATCAACTCGGAGCGCGAGTACCGTGCGATGGCGGCGTACTCGTCGTCGAAGATCCTGTTCGGCCTGTTCGCCGCGGAGCTCGACCGCCGCGCCGTCGCCGGTGGCTGGGGTGTGCGAAGCCTCCTGTCGCACCCGGGCATCACGCCCACCAATCTCCTCTCGGCGCAGCCCGGGATGGGGCGCGAGCGCGACACGACGTCGGTGCGGGTCATCCGCACGCTCTCGCGCCTCGGCATCCTCGTGGGCACCCCGTCATCGGCCGCGCTCACGGCGGTGTATGCCGCGACCAGTCCGGATGCCGAGGGCGGGCACCTGTACGGTCCCCGGGGTCCGCGCCACCTGGGCGGTCTGCCCGCCGAGCAGGAGCTGTACTCCCGGATCGCCGGCGACGCCGACGCCCAGCGCGCATGGACTCTCACCGAGAAGCTCCTCCGTACCCCGATCGGCGCTGCCTGAGCGGAGCGGCAGAGGGGGATCGGCGATCCCTTGAACCCGCCGACGCGGACCTGGAGACTCGTGTGATGGACCGACAGCAGCTCGCCGACTTCCTCCGTCGTCGCCGCGAGGCGCTGCAACCCGAAGACGTCGGGCTCTCGCGTGGACCGCGTCGTCGCACCTCGGGGCTCCGGCGCGAGGAAGTGGCCGCACTGTCGGACATGTCCGCGGACTACTACAGCCGGCTCGAGCAGCAGCGGGGTCCGCAGCCGTCCGAGCAGATGCTGTCGGCGATCGCCCGCGGCCTGCGGCTCACCATCGCCGAGCGCGATCACCTCTTCCGGCTGGCTGGCCACACGCCGCCCGCACGCCTCGGCGGCGGAGACCACGTCTCCCCCGGCCTCATGCGTGTGCTCGACCGCCTGGCCGACACTCCCGCGCAGGTGATGACGACGCTGGGCGAGACCCTCGCGCAGACGCCTCCGGCGCGCGTTCTCTTCGGCGACGAGACGCGCTTCACGGGCCCCATGCGCAGTATCGGCTACCGCTGGTTCCTGCATCCGCCCTCGCGAGACGTGTATCCGGTCGAGGACCATCCGATGCACTCCCGCACCTTCACCGCCGACATTCGGCGGGTATATGCACAACATGGCATGCGCTCCCGGGCAGCGGCGATGGTGGCCGAGCTGCTCGAGAAGAGTCCCGAGTTCGCGCAGCTGTGGGACGAGCACGAACTGCGCGGCGAGCACACCGTCGACAAGCGGCTGCAGCATCCCGAGACCGGCGTGATGGACCTGCAGTGCCAGGTGCTGATCGACCCCGAGCAGGGCCAGACACTGCTGGTCATCACCGCACAGCCCGGCACGGAGAGCTACGAGAAGCTGCGCCTGCTGTCGGTCATCGGGACACAGCGGATGCCGGTCGGCTGACTGCCGCTTCGCGCTCGCGATCGGCGTCGGCCAGCGCCCGCGCGGTGAGCTCGTCGGTGATGAGATGGGTGACGACGCCGGCCAAGAGCGCGGCGCGCAGCGGGACGACCTTCGCATCACCGGCGACGGCGCACACCCGGCGCGGGATGCGTCGCAGTTCGTCGGGCGTCGGCCCGGTTGCACGATCGTTCAGGGCGAGGTCGCGGAAGGTGCCGTCGGCGCGCAGGAACACCGTGCACACGTCACCGACCACGCCTTCGTCCGACAGGCGGGTGATGTCGTCGGGATCGAGGTAGCCGGCGGAGTAGACGTGGCTGGGGAGCTCGCCGGAGATCGCGCCGATCGAGAACAGCACCATGTCGGCCCGGCGCTGCACGTCGAGCACGCGCGCCACCGACCGCTCCCGCCACATGGCCCGGCGGGTCTCGGCGTAGTCGAAGAATGCGGGAACGGGGAACAGGTGCACCGCGGCGTCGAACGCGCGCGCGAATCCCGACACGAGGTCGGAGACGTAGTCGACACCGAACGTGCGGTCGTTGGCGGCGCCGTTGAGCTGGACCACGGCGCTGCCGCGGGTGGGCTTTCGACTCAAGTGGCCGGCGATCGCCGAGAGCGTGGTGCCCCACGCGACCCCGAGCACCATGTCGGAGTCGAACCAGCCCCCCACCAGGTGCGCGGTGGCCCGGGCGACCTGGTCGAGGCGTTCCTCGCCGGTGGAGCCGTCGGGGAGGGGAACGATCTGGCAGTCGATGCCGTAGCGCTGCGCGATCTCCTGTCCGATCCCCGATGAAAGGGCGGCGGTGGGTCGGAGCGTGATCTCGACGAGACCTTCTTCGCGCGCCCGCTTGAGCAGGCGCGACACGCTGGAGCGGGAGACGTGCAGGTGATCGGCGATGGCATCCATCTTCTTGTCCTGCAGGTAGTACATGGTGGCTGCCGTCAGCATCTCGTTCGCGTCGGACATAACCCCTCCTTCCTGCACGTTCGTGCAGATCCTCTGGTGATCCTCCCACAGCCTGAAGGTTTGCCTATAGCCTGCTCGGGCACCGAGATCCATTCCCGCGAATCGAAATGAGCCTCCGGCATGACTGCGACCCCCCTGACCGCCGAAGCCCGCACCGACGCGCTCGCGCGACTGGTGGCCTCGGTGGAGCCCGGGCGAGAGCTCGACGTCCTCGTGATCGGCGGAGGTGTCACCGGTGCCGGCATCGCGCTCGACGCCGCGTCCCGCGGCCTCACGACGGCCGTCGTCGAAGCGCAGGACTGGGCATCGGGAACGTCGAGCCGGTCGAGCAAGCTCGTCCACGGCGGACTCCGCTACCTCCAGATGCTCGACTTCACGCTGGTGCGCGAAGCTCTCACCGAGCGCGACCTCCTGCTCACCCGCATCGCGCCTCACCTGGTGCGCCCGATGCCCTTCCTGTATCCGCTGCGTCACGCGGTCTGGGAGCGTGCGTTCATCGGCGCGGGAATCGCCCTCTACGACACCCTCGCCAGCCTCAGCCGCGGCCGGCGGGCCGTGCCCTGGCACCGCCACCTCGGGCGCAAGCGGCTCACGCGCGACTTTCCCGGGCTCGCGCCTCGCGCGGCGGTGGGCGCCATCGAGTACTGGGATGCCACCGTCGATGATGCGCGCTTCGTGCTCTCCCTGCTGCGCACGGCCGCCGGACACGGCGCGATCGCCGCGTCGCGCACCCAGGTCGTCTCGCTGACCAAGGACGACACCGGTCGCGTCGACGGCGCCGTGCTCACCGATCTGGAGACGGGCGCGACCTTCCCGGTGCGCGCACGCTCGGTGATCGCCTCGACCGGGGCCTGGACCGAGCGCACCCAGGCTCTCGCCGACGCAGACGACGGTCTGCGCGTGCTCGCATCCAAGGGCATCCACATCGTGGTGCCGCGGGCACGGATCCAGGGAACTCCGGGGCTCATCCTGCAGACCGAGAAGAGTGTCCTGTTCGTCATCCCGTGGTCACGCTACTGGGTGATCGGCACGACCGACACCCCCTGGACGGAGGACCTCGTCGACCCCGTGCCGACCTCCGCCGACATCGACTACGTGCTCGAGAAGGCCAACGCTGTGCTGGCCGACCCGCTCGACCGCTCCGACGTGATCGGCACGTGGGCCGGACTCCGTCCGCTCCTGCAGCCGGGCACGGAGCAGGGCCTGACGTCGGCGAAAGTGTCGCGCGAGCACACCGTCGCCTCCCCCGCTCCCGGATTCGTCGTGATCGCCGGGGGTAAGTTCACGACGTATCGGGTGATGGCACAGGATGCGGTCGACTTCGCCCTCGGCCCCGACGCGGCGCGCACCCCCAGCGTGACCGCCGGCATCCCGCTGACCGGCGCCCTCGGCCTCGCCGCCGCCCGCCGTGAACTGGATGTCGCGGCGCGCGCCCACCGCTGGACGCCCATGCTGGTCGACCACCTCCTGCACCGGTACGGCGCGAACGTGCGCGACATCATCGCCCTCTGCGACGACGACGCCGAGCTCGCAGAGCGCGTCGCCGGGGCCCCCGACTACCTGCGCGCGGAGATCCACTACGCCGTCTCGCACGAAGGCGCGCTGCACCTCGAAGACATCATCGAGCGGCGCACCCGCATCTCGTATGAATATGCCGGCACGGGCATGCCCGCTCTCGACGACATCGCCGCGGTGGCCGGCGACGCGCTGGGGTGGACGTCCGCGCAGCGTCACCGTGAAGTCGACAGTTACCGGCAACGGGTGGAGGCGGAGCGGGCCGCCACGCGGCAGCCCGACGACGCCTCGGCCGCACGCGAACGTTCGGCCGCCCCTCCGGTAGCCCCCTGGCGTGACCATCCCGTCCGCCGCGCCGGGTGATCGCCCGCACATATCCCGCGCCCCTGTACTCAACGGAGAGCACCCTATGACGCGATACATCCTGTCGATCGACCAGGGCACCACCAGCACACGCGCGATCATCTTCGACACGTCGGCGCGGATCGTGTCCGTGGGCCAGCGCGAGCACCGCCAGGTCCTCCCCCGCGCCGGGTGGGTCGAACACGATCCCGCGGAGATCTGGGACAACACCCGCGAGGTGGTCGGCCTCGCGCTCACCCGCGCGAACCTCACCCACGCCGACCTCGCGGCCGTCGGCGTGACCAACCAGCGCGAGACGACCGTCGTGTGGGACCGCGTCACCGGGGAGCCGGTGGGAAACGCCATCGTGTGGCAAGACACCCGCACGCAGCAGCTGGCGGCCGAGCTGGCCGGGGATGCCGGTCCCGACCGGTTCGTCGATCGCGTCGGTCTGCCGCTGGCGACCTACTTCTCGGGCCCGAAGATCGCGTGGATCCTCCGCCACACCGAGGGAGCCCGGGAGCGCGCAGACCGCGGCGAGTTGATGTTCGGCACGATCGACTCCTGGCTGGTGTGGAACCTCACCGGCGGGATCGAGGGCGGCATCCATGTCACCGATGTCACCAACGCATCGCGCACGATGCTGATGGACCTCGACACGCTGCAGTGGGCGCCCGACATCGCCGAGGAGATGGGCGTGCCGATGAGCATGCTGCCCGAGATCCGCTCGTCGGCGGAGGTGTACGGCCTCGGTCGCGAGCACGGGCTGCTTCCCGGGGTGCCGATCGCCGGCATCCTGGGCGACCAGCAGGCGGCGACCTTCGGTCAGGCATGCTGATCATCTCGCGGAAGATCTACCGCGAGACGGGCAACCCCTACATCGCCGGATCCATCAACGCCGGAGTGGCAACGCTGATCTCCGTCTCGAACAGTCTGACCATGGCGGGCTGACGCGGGACTGAGACTGAGCTGAGGCTGGAGGGGTGTCCGGGATTCGTCCCGAACACCCCTCCGGTTCTTTGTTCTACGTTATCCACAGCTCTGCGGTTCATTGATCGTCTTTTTGTTCTATACTGAGGTTGTCGCGCGCGCCATTCATGTTCGCGACACGGGATTGAGCAGGACAAAGCCTCCTGACGCACACGACGTCAGGAGCGCCCATGAGTCACCCCGAGTTCGAGCCGCAGCCGGCCGACCCACACCCCACCGATCCGCACGACGGTGTCGATCCGCACGGTGTCGACCCACACTGGGTGGAGGTGGATGCGCTGGCGACGCGCGCAGAGCGACTCCGGCGGGAGATGGCCCGGCTTCACGCTGAGCGTGCGCGAGTGTGCGCCGATGCGCTCGACCTGGTCGCCAGCCGCGTCGCGCAGCGCGCCGCGGGGCGCGTGGCACATCGAGGACAGTTCGGCGACGACATCCCGCTGCGCGAGGTCACCGCCGAACTCGGCGCAGCGATGCGCGTGGGCGATCAGACCGCGCGGGCCTGGCTGAGCCTCGGCGCCGCGCTGGTGCACCAGTACCCGAACACGCTCGCCGCCCTGGATCGCGGAGACATCGACGAGAGGCACGCCTCGGCGATCGTCGACGGCGGCACGGCGATCGTCGACGACGACCTGCGCGCAGCCTACGAACAACAGGTGCTTCGAGCCGCCGAGACGGAGACTGCCGCGCGGTTGCGCCACATCGCCCGCGCGATCGCCGGGCGTCTCCAGTCCGACCTGGTCGACGAGCGGCACGGCCGCGCTCACGAGCGCCGCCGCGTGCGTCTCTACGAGCTCGAAGACGGCCTGTCTCGCCTGGTCGCAGACCTTCCGACTGCGCTCGGACATGCGATCTTCGACCGCGTCAGCGAACTGGCGCGCGAGAAGAGCACCCACGACACCCACGCCGACGCCGACGCCGACGCCGACGCCGACGCCGACGAACGTTGCCTCGACGAGCGGCGTGCCGACGTGCTCTGCGACCTCCTCCTTGCCGCCACACCGACCGGGGGCGACGGGCTCGACGAGATCCGAGGAACGGTGCACGTGACCGTCCCGGTGCTCACCCTCGCGGGACTCGACGACGAGCCGGCGTTGCTGGCGGGGCACGGTCCGATCGATGCTGACACGGCTCGGCGCATCGCGGCAGCCGCACCGGTGTGGGAGCGGGTACTCACCCACCCTCACACCGGAGAGCCCCTCGCCTGCGACCGATACCGCCCGAGCGCGGAGCTCCGCCGCTACCTCACCGCCCGCGACGAGCGCTGCCGCTGGGTGGGATGCCGTCGGCCCGCGCGCCAGTGCGATGCCGACCACACGGTGGCGTTCGCCGACGGCGGCGCGACGGCGGCGTCGAACCTGGCCTTGCTCTGTCGTCGCCATCACCGGCTGAAGCACGCCTCGCCGTGGACGGTGCGACATCTCGGCGGCGGCCGCCTTGAGTTCACCTCCCCCACCGGCCGAAGTTACCGGAATGACGCGCCTCCGGTGGTGAGCTTCGTCTCCCGCCTCGATCGGTGGCGCGCGCCCTACGACCTGGACGACCCCGCGCCGTTCTGACGTCGATCCGGAGCGCTCCACTCTGCGCCCCACCCCACCCTCCACCCTGCGCACCACCCCGGTCGTTGAGCGAGCGCAGCGAGACGAAACGCCCGCGCCGCCCGCCCCGCGCCCAAGGGTCGCCTGCCCTTGCTGGCGGCTCGACGCCTGCGGGCGTAGCGTGGCCGCATGAGCACCTCCCCCGCTCGCGGACACGTCGGCGAACCCCACCGTGTCGGGCTCGCCCAGAGACTCAACTGGCTGCGGGCGGGCGTGCTCGGCGCCAACGACGGCATCGTGTCGACCGCCGCAGTCGTGGTGGGTGTCGCCGGGGCGACCTCGGAGGTCATGCCCGTTCTCCTGGCCGGCACCGCGGCCCTCGTCGGCGGCGCGATCTCGATGGCGCTCGGCGAGTACGTGTCGGTGTCGAGTCAGCGCGACAGCGAGCGTGCCCTCATCGAGAAGGAACGTCGCGAGCTCGCCGACGACCCCGCCGCCGAATTCGACGAACTCGTCGGACTGTACGAACAACAGGGGCTCAGCAGCGACACCGCACGGCGCGTGGCGGAGGAGCTGACAGCGAAAGATGCGCTCAAGGCCCACCTCTCGGTCGAGCTCAACATCGATCAGGACGATGTGGTGAGCCCTTGGCACGCCGCACTGGCATCCGCCGTCGCCTTCGTGATCGGCGCCCTGCTGCCGATGGCGACGATCCTGCTCGTGAGTCACCCCGCCCGCATCGTCTGGACGTTCGCGGCCGTACTGGTGGCCTTGGCGATCACCGGCTACGCGGCCGCATGGATCGGCGGCGCCCGACGGTGGCGCGCGGTCGTGCGCACCGTGATCGGTGGCGCGATCGCACTCGGCGCAACCTTCCTCGTCGGTTCGCTGTTCGGCACCGTCGCCGGCTGATGTGCCCTCAGCTTGCCGGCGGAGGCACCAGCCGCAGCCGCGAGATGCGCCGACGATCCAGCGCCGTGACCTGCAGCGTCGCGCCGTCCAGGTCCACCACATCGCCCACGGCAGCGAGGCGGCCGAGTCGCTCGGTCACGTAGCCGGCGATCGTGTCCGACGCCCCCCGCTCGAGGGCGATGCCGGTGAGCTCCTCGAACTCCTGCAGGTTCAGGCGACCGTCGATCGACTCGGCGTCGGCGGGTGTGGCGGCATCCGTGTCGTACTCGTCGAAGATCTCTCCCACGACCTCCTCGACCAGGTCTTCCAGCGTGACGATGCCGTCGGTGCCGCCGTACTCGTCGACGACCACGGCGATCTGATGCCCGTCGGCGCGAAGCCGGGTGAGTGTCGGCAGCACCCGCGCGGTCGAGGGCAGGTAGGAGATGGTGCGCGACAGCTCGGCCAGCGGCCGGTCGGGCGACACCGCCGCCACTTCGAACAGGTCGCGCACGTGCACGAACCCGGTGATGTCGTCGATCGACGAGTCGACGACCGGATAGCGCGAGAAGGGCAGTTCCCGCACCTGGGCGACGGCGGCACCGGCGGTCATCGTCTCCTCCAGCGCGACCACCTCCGGCCGGGGGCGCATCACCTCGCTGATCTGCCGTCCGCGCAGCGACAGCACGTCGTCGAGGATGCGCCGCTCGTCGTCGGGAAGACCCTGGTGGCTGGCGACGATGTCGCGCACCTCTTCGTCGGTGAGCTCGTCGGCCGTCTTGTCGGGGTCGCCGCCGAGCACCCGCACGAGAGCGTTGGTCGACACCGACAGCAGCCAGATGACGGGACGCATGACGGTGGCGAAGCCGTCGAGCACCGGCGCCACCGCATAGGCGAACTGGGCGTTGCGCTGGATCGCCAGACGCTTGGGCACCAGCTCGCCGAGCACGAGCGACAGGTAGGCGATCACGAGCGTGAGCACCACCGTCGCCAGCGTGAGGGCCAGCGCCGAGGGTACCCCCCAGCTCTCGAACAGGGGCGACACCGACGGCGCGATCGACGTCGCACCGTAGGCGGCCGAGGCGAATCCGGCGACCGTCACACCGATCTGCACGGCGGAGAGGAACGTGTTGGGGTTGCGCGCGAGGGCGGCGACCTTCGCGCCACGCTTGCCGCGTGCGGCGATCGCGTTGACCTGGCTCTCCCGGAGCGTGACCAGCGCCATCTCGGTGGCGGCGAACACGCCGCCCACCAGCACGAAGACGAAGACGAGGGCGATGTTCCAGGCGAGATCGCCCATCAGCGGATGCCGTCGTCGATCGACGCGCGCTGCGGCTCCCGCAGCCGGTCACGACGCGTCTTGAGCAGGCTCGCCACCGTGGCCACAGCAATTGTGCCGGCGATGAACAGCAGCGAGAACCAGATGGGGATCTCGGGCGCCCACAGCATCGGCTCACCGCCGTTGATGAACGGAAGCTCGTTGACGTGCATCGCGTGCAGCACGAGCTTTACCCCGATGAAGGCGAGGATGACGGCCAGCCCCTGCGCGAGGTAGACGAGGCGTTCGAGCAGCCCGCCGATCAGGAAGTAGAGCTGACGCAGACCCATGAGCGCGAACGCGTTCGCGGTGAACACGATGTACGCCTCCTCCGTGAGACCGTAGATCGCGGGGATGGAGTCGACGGCGAAGATGAGGTCGACGAAGCCGATCGCGACGATCACGAGCAGCATCGGCGTGACGAAACGGCGTCCGTTCTTGACCACGGTGAGGCGGTCGGCGTTGTACTCGTCGCTGACCGGGAGGTGACGGCGCACGAAGCGCATGAACCTGCCGTCGGCCGGGTTCGACTCGCCGTGCGCAAACGCCTGCCGGTAGGCGAGGAAGAGCAGCAGCGCACCGAACACGTAGAAGATCCACGAGAAGTTCGAGATGAGCGCAGCGCCCACCGCGATGAAGACGCCACGGAGGATCAGGGCGATGACGATACCGATCATCAGCACCTTCTGCTGATAGATCTTCGGCACCGCGAAGCTCGTCATCACGATGAGGAACACGAACAGGTTGTCGATCGACAGGGCCTTCTCGGTGAGGTAGCCCGCGAAGTACTCGCCGCCGTAAGTCCAGCCGGACACGAGGCCGATGCCGACACCGAACAGCAGGGCGAGCCCGATGTAGAAGGCCGACCAGCGCGCGGACTCACCGATCGTCGGCTCATGGGGCTTGCGTACGTGCGCGAAGAACTCGTAGACGAAGAAGGCGATCGTCACCGCGATGGTGATCAGCCAGATGGTCGGCGTGATGTTCACAGGGGGCTCCCGAGGGGTGTGGCGTGAGATGACGCCAAGGTCTCCCCCATTCCCTCACGCGCCGCGTGTGAGAACCGATGGCCCGGGATGCGTGGCATCCGTAGTGACGAGCCGATCGTGTCGGAGTACTCCCCCTGGATGCATCGAGATTAGGGGAATCAGGTGACGTGTTCCTGAAAGAACGCCGCGAGGCTAGGTGCGGCGACCCCTGGCAGATCCGATCCACCTGGAGTAGCCTCCAGCGATGCCCTTCGCCGACGCCGACGCGCTCGTCCCGTCCGGACTGGCCATCGATGAGTTCGCGCTGCGCCCTCTTCGTGCCGCCGATGCCGCGGCCGATCACGCCGCGGTGATGGACACGCGCGATGACCTTCGGGTGTGGGAGCAGTCCTCGTGGCCGGAAGACGACTTCTCCGTCGACGCCAACCGTGAAGACCTCACAGACCTCGAGCGCCGACACGACGAACGTCGCGCGTTCACCTACACCGTGCTCGACGCGGCGAGCGACGAATGCCTCGGATGCGTGTACCTGTTTCCCACGCAGGCGGCATTCCTCGCCCGCTCGCAGGTCGTCGAGCTCGCAGCGGAGCGATGGGACGACGTGGACGTCGTCGCCTACTTCTGGGTGCGAGGATCACGCATCGAGTCCGGCATGGAAGGGCGACTGCTCGGTGCGCTGCGCTCCTGGCTGTCGGGACCATGGGGATTCGACCGGGTGGTCTTCGCCACGGCCCGGGCCTTCGCCCGGCAGGTTGGGGTCCTGTCCGCCGCGGGACTCGTGCCGGCCTTCGAGCTACGCGAACCTGAGAAGCCGGGCACCTACCTGCTGTTCGCGTGAGGTTCGGTCAGTCGAAAGCCCGCCAGTGTCCCTCCGACACCACGCGCACGTCGTCGCCGTCGACCACGATCGCGGTCTGGTCGTCGATCGCGTAGGACGGATGGCCGATCGTCGCCGCCCACTCCTCCGCACGCGCGAGGGTGTTGCTGTCCCAGCCCGGATAGTCGAGGTGGGGGAAGATCGAGAAGCCCACGACGCCCAGCGTCTCGTCCGGCTCGCCGGGTCGCCACTCGACGAACAGCGGGCCGACGCGGGGGGTCATCACCATGCTCCCCGCGCTCACCCCTACCCACACCGTGTCGTCGAGCGTCGGCAACAGGTCGGCGAGGCCCGACTCCCGCATCCAGTGCGCGAGGAACACCGCCTCGCCGCCGTCGACGAGCAGCACGTCGGCCTCCCCCACCCACGGCATCCAGCGCTCGGGGGCGATGCTGGGCAGGGCGGTCAGCTCGAGGATGCCGACCGAGGCCCATCCGAGTCCCGTGAGCGTCGGGCGCTCACCCCAGCCATCGGTGGTGGCGTTCCACAGCGACGACGGCCCGCACATCGGATGCCCCCACTGCGCCGTGGGGATGAACAGGGCGTGCGCCTGCTCGATCGGCTTGCCCACGAGGGCGGTCAACTCTGCGCGGATGCTGTCGTTGGTGACCCCGCCGGAAGTGAGGAGAAGCTTCATCCGTTCAGTGTGTCACCGGGCTGCGACAGCTCAGCCATCTCATCCGGGGTGAGCGTCAACTCGGGCGCCCGGGCGGAGTCTCGGATCATCGGCGCGGAGTTCGTGAGGAGCTCGTCGAGTCGGTCGGGGGTCATGTCGCCTCCATCGTCGGGGTGTGTCACTCCGTACGTGTCCGGCTCACCGCGATTCGTCCGATCCGACCGAAAGATCCGACTCGTCGAACGCGCGCACGAGATACTTCGGCGCCTGGACACGCCAAGCCTCGACGACGAGCTCCTGCAGATGGTCGATCGCGATGTCGGCCAGCCGGAACGCGATCTTGGGCTCGCCCCATCGCGTGGTCTGCGGAAGGAAGACACGCGGATCCATCTCGCGGAGCGCCTGGGCATCGAGGGGATCGCCGATCTTGACCCCGAACACCTGCTCGGTCGCGAGCACCTCACGCACCGGCTCCGGCACGCTCGGCCACGGGTGGCATTCCCACACGAACGGCTTCGACCGCACGAACCACGACACCCCGGCCGTCGTCGTGCGCTCCTCACTGCCCGGCAGTCCGGCGGCGGTCGCGCGGATATCGTCGACGGTCGCCATGCGGTCAGCCTACGAACCGGCTCCGACATGGGCTCCCGTCGTAGGGTCGAGGCATGCCCCTCGCTCTCGTGACCGGTGCCGCACGTGCCGACAGCATCGCGGCTGCCATCGTGCCGCGCCTGCGCACCGACGGATGGGACGTCGTCGCGAGCGACCGCGACAGCGGCGACTATCCGTGCGACCTCGCCGACGCCACCGCCGCCTCCGAGCTCGTCTCCCGCGTGAACGCCGACCACGGGCCGCTCGACGCCCTCGTGCTCAGCCACGCCCACGACGTCGAGTCCGGCATTCTCGACACGACCGCCGAGAGCTTCGACCGCCACGTCGCCGTCAACGCCCGCGCCTCCCTGCTGCTGATCGCCGCGTTTGCCCGGCAGGTCCCGGCCGCCGGGGGCGCGATCGTCGCGTTCACCAGCGATCACACCACCGGCAACCTCCCCTACGGTGCGTCGAAGGGCGCTCTCGACCGCATCGTGATCTCTGCCGCCCGCGAGCTCGGTCCGCGGAACATCTCGGCCAACGTGGTCAACCCGGGGCCGATCGACACCGGATGGATGGATGACGGCATCCGCTCGAGCCTCGAGCCCCACCACCCGCTCGGGCGGCTGGGCACGCCCCGCGACATCGCCGGCATCACGTCGTTCCTGCTGTCGGACGAAGGACGCTGGATCAGCGGGCAGTTGCTCCACACCGACGGCGGCTTCTCCGCCCGCTACTGAGGCGCCGCGGCTCCATAGCCCGGTCAGGCCGGCGCATAACTCAGGCAGATCGTGGCCGGCGCCGGTCGGGCACCCCCGCTCGGGTCGGATCTGCCTGAGTTACGACCCCGACGAACCGGCCACCGGCTCCGCCGCGGCGGGGCGCCGCGCCTGCAGCCGCGTCTCGACCAGCTGAAGGCACGCGCGTTGCGCGTCGTTGAGCGCGTCCTCGGCGTACTCGGTCAGCAGATGCAGCGACCCCGACCAGGCGATGCCGTCGACATCCGGCCCGGACTCGTCGAGAAGCGGGTCGAGCGTCGTCACGAACAGGTCGGCGATCGCGACGATCTCGGCATCCGTGCTCTGGGGTCCGAGGTCGGCGTATCCGCGTGTGATCTCGGCCACCTTCGGGGCCACCTCGGGGGCGGCCAGTCGCTCGTAGACGGCGGTCAGATACCGCAGGCCGTCCTCGCCAGCGAGGTGGGCGAGCAGCACCGACTGGTCGCGATCTTGCTGCACCACGCTCGGAGGCAGCTGCGCGGAGGCGAACACCGCGAGAAAGGGCGCCAATTCCGGAGGCACGTCGGGTGTGGCGCCGTGCGCACGCAGGTGCGCGATGACGGCTCGCTGCGCACTCAGCCTCTCGATCTGCGACGCTAGTTCGGCATCCAACTCGTCGAGGGTCGAACCGGCATCCGCGTCGGCGTCGTCCAGCAGCCGCGGCATGCGATCGAGCGGGATGCCGAGTGCCACCAGCCTCCGGATGCGGAGCAGCCGAACGAGATCGTGCACCGTGTAGTCGCGGTAGCCGTTGTGATGCCGCGCGGGCTCGGGCATCAGGTCGGTCTGGTGATAGTGACGAAGCGTCCGTACCGTCACTCCGGCAAGCCCCGCCAGTTCCGCGCTACGCATCGCCCACCGCCGTCGCCTCGCCCTCGGGACCCTCGCCCCCATCCAGCGTACGCAGAGACCTGGCCGTGAGCCCCAGCACCAGCGCGATCAGCCACAGGGCGGCGATCACCCCGGCCGCCCACCGCACGCCCGCGTATTCGGTGATCATGGCGGCAGCCACGATGCCGAGGGCGGGGGCCGCCGTCATGATCGAGTTCTGGGTCCCCATGATCCGGCCGCGCATCCGCTCCGGGATCCGTTCGATCATCAGCACACCGATCAGGCTGCCGAACAGACCGCTCGACAGCCCCACGACGAACGCGCCCGCGAACACGATCCACACCGCGCCGAGCGAGCCGACGATCCCGAAGCCGATCGCGCTTCCGACCAGTCCGGTCAGGAACCACCCGCGGCGCGTGCCGCGTGCCCCCGCCACCGCGTAGATCCCGCTGCCCAGCAGCATCCCCGCGGCAAGCGCCGTGAGCACGAAACCGAGCATCCCCGGCTGCTTTTCGAGGTTGAAGTACACCGGCAACACGAGGCCCTGCAGCGCTGCCAGGACGATGACCGACACCACGCTCAGCGTCGTGGTCACGACCAGGAAGCGGCTGCGGAAGAGCACCCGCCATCCGTCGCGGAGCTGATGCCAGGGGCCGGCGGCGCGAGCGGGAGCGCCGCCGCCGGTGCTGGTCACCGCGCCCACCCGATGCGGAATGAGGAGTGTGAGGAGGGCGCCTGCCAGCGAGGTCGCGGCCGTGACCCACAGCACCGTCGACCCGTCGAACAGCACCATGAGGGTGCCCGCCGCCGCGGGTCCGAGGACGAGCGCGATGGCACCGAGCGCTTCACGGATGCCGACGAGGCGCTCCGCCCCGAGACGTCCGTGCCGCACGATCGCCGGGAGGAGCGCCTCGCGGGCGGTCATCCCCGGCACGTCGCCGAGCGAGCCGATCACGCCGAACAGGATGAACCAGCCCAGCGTCAGCCCGGTCGCCAGATCGATCAGCGGCAGGGCGGCGACGGCTCCGGCGGAGATCAGGTCGGTGACCACCGAGGAGGTGCGCCGGTTGATCCGGTCGATCACCACGCCCATCAGCAGGCCGGTAGCGACCGCCGGCAGCGCCGTCGCCGCGGCGACCGTTCCCGCACCCAGCACGCTTCCGGTCACCTGCAGCACGATCAGGGGAAGGGCGACACCGGCAATCGAGTTGCCGAGCATGGACAGCAGGTACGACGCCAGGTAGGCGATGGGGATCAGCATCCCCCCAGTGGAAACTACGACGTCGCGTCGGAGTCAAGCCGGGTGCGGGCGGCTGTACGTCACGCCGTCGCGAAGACCATCCGGTCTTCCGGCGCCCACCGGTGCTCGTCGTCGCAGCGGTATCCGCGCAGCCACGGCTGTCCGTCCACCACCCGCAGATAGAACCCCTTCGGATACTCGTCGTCCGCGCTGATCGGCTCCGACGCCACGGTCAGCGAGCCGTGTGGCGCGCGCCCCACCGACAGTGCGGAGTCGGTCGACCCCGATTGTCCGAGTAGCGCCAGGCGGAGGTAGGGCGCCGTGTCGAGCGGGCAGAGCAGGAGTCCCCGCTGCCGCGCGGCGGCGAGGATGCGGGACAACCCGGCTCCCTCCGGGAACCCCAGCTCGGCCACCGACCGTTCGGCGAAGACCACCGTCCGTGCCGAGGCGGAGCCATCGAACACGGGGTGCGCCAGGAGCGTTTCGGCGTGCGCGTTGAGTCCGACCCCGCGGCCGCGCAGGCGGTCGACGAGCTCGGCGCGGGTGAGGCCGCCCACAGCCACCGCCAGACCGTCGATGCTCACGGCTTGCGCCACATCAGTGCGTAGCGCCAGAGCGGCGACCGGCGCCACCGCACCCCCGGCAGGGACTCCGCAGCGATTCGGCGCACCTCACCGTAGGTGTGGGGTGGTGGCCACACCGTCGGGGCGGAGTGCTCCCACACCGTGCGAGTGCGCGACAGCCACTGATGCTGCACGGCGCCCACCGCCGACAGGATGCGGTCGCCCATGGACGCATCGCGGGCGAGGCCGACGGCCACCACCGCACCACCCGGCGAGGTCAGCGCCGCGAACCGGCGCAGCGCGGCGCCCAGGTCGGGAAGGTGGTGCACCGTGGCGACCGAGGCAACGACGTCGAATGTGCGCCCGAAGTCGTAGGTCATGGCATCCCCGTGCACCCAGTCGATGTCGGGACGGGAGGCCTTCGCGGTCTCGAGCACGGGAGCGTCGATGTCGATCGCCACCACGTCGGGGACTGCGGAACGCAGCTGCGCGGCGAGCAGTCCGTTGCCGGTGCCGACGTCCAGGGCGGAACACGCGCCCGCGGGAACCGCCGACATCACCAGCGGGTGGAGGTGGAGATTGTGGTTCCATCGCGGTGGGGCGCCGGCAGCCATCCGTTCATTCTGCCGCGTCCCGCAAGCACACTGCAGTCGCCACGCGCCGCTACCCTCGTCTCGTGACCGACGTGAGCACCGCCTACTCGGCCCGCGCGGCGGAGTATGTCTCGGCGGTGGGCACGATGGATGCCGTCCACCCGGACGACCGGCGCCTCGTCGAGCGGTGGTCCCGGTCGGTGGACGGCCCCGTCCTGGATGCCGGCTGCGGGCCCGGCCACTGGACCGCGCACCTCGCGGGACTCGGCGTCGATGTCCGCGGAATCGACCTGACCTCCGCGTTCATCGACCTCGCACGTTCGACGCACTCCGGCGTGCGCTTCGACACCGGGAGCATCGACCGGCTCGACGACCCGGATGGCAGCCTCGGCGGCATCCTGTCGTGGTTCTCGACCATCCATCACGATCCCGCCCGCATCGACGTTCCGCTCGCCGAGTTCGCGCGAGCGCTGCGCCCCGGAGGCAGCCTGCTGCTCGGCTACTTCGATGCCGACGCCGACGCGGTCGAGCCCTTCGACCACGCCGTGGTGCGGGCGTACCGCTGGCCCGCACGGGCGCTCGAAGCCGATCTGGAACGGGCCGGCTTCGAGGTCATTGAGACCCACCGCCGCGCGGAACCCGGGCGCCGACCCGTCGGGTCTCTCCTCTGCATCCGCCCATAACTCAGGCAGAAAGCCCACCTCGCCCGCGCAAGGGCTGCCGAGCAGTCGGTTCTGCCTGAGTTATGGGCGCCTCCGACCCGACTCCTCCTACCGCGAGGCGCCCACCCGATCCGCCGACACGTCGAGGCGGCGCAGCAGCTGCGCATTGAGGGCCACGACCACCGTCGACGCCGACATCAGCAGCGCGCCCACCGACATCGGCAGCACGAACCCGATCGGCGCCAGCACTCCCGCCGCCAGCGGCACCGACAGCAGGTTGTAGCCCGCGGCCCACCACAGGTTCTGCTGCATCTTGCGGTACGCGGCGCGCGACAGCTCGATCACCGACACCACCGAACGCGGATCGCCGCTGGCGAGGATGACCCCCGCCGAGGCGATGGCGACGTCGGTGCCCGCTCCGATCGCGATGCCCACGTCGGCCTGCGCGAGCGCCGGCGCGTCGTTGACACCGTCACCGACCATCGCCACGCGACGGCCCTCGCTCTGAAGTTCGCGCACCTTCGACGCCTTGTCTTCGGGACGCACCCCGGCGAAGTAGCGCTGGATGCCGAGCTGGTCCGCGACCGATGCCGCCACCGCTTCGGCATCGCCGGTGATCATCACGACCTCGATCCCGTTCTCGCGCAGCGCATCGACCGCGTCGCGCGACTCGGGGCGGATCTCATCGGCCAGCCGCAGGGCGCCGACGACCTCGCCATCGCGCAGCACGTGGAGGATGATCGCGCCCTCGCCGCGCCAGTCGGTCGCGATCGGGAGTTCGGAGGCATTCTCCTGTTCCAGCAGCGCCGGACCTCCCACCTGCACCACATGCCCGTCGACCACGGCGCGCACCCCGACCGCCGGCGACGACGAGAAGTCCTGGCCCGCGGCGAGCGCCACTTCCCGCTCCTTCGCGGCCGCGACGATCGCGCGCGCGAGCGGATGCTCGGAGTCCGCCTCGGCGGTCGCCGCCCAGCCGATCACCTCGTCGGCCGAGATGGCGCCTACCGGCTCGATCGCGGTGACCGCGGGCGTGCCCTGGGTGAGCGTGCCGGTCTTGTCGAACAGCACGGTGTCGACGGTGCGCATGCTCTCCAGCGCGAGGCGGTCCTTGACGAGGATGCCGGCGCGCGCCGCCCGCTCGGTCGCGATCGACACCACGAGCGGGATCGCCAGACCCAGCGCGTGGGGGCAGGCGATCACGAGGACCGTGATCGTGCGCACCACCGCGTCGTCGGGTGAGCCGACGAGGGTCCACACGATCGCCGTGACGACGGCGGCGCCCAACGCGAACCAGAAGAGCAGTGCGGCGGCTCGGTCCGCCAGCCGCTGCGCGCGGGAACTCGACGCCTGCGCTTCGGTGACGAGCCTGCGGATGCCGGCCAGCGCGGTGTCGTCACCGACCTCGGTGATCTGTACGCGCACGCCCGAGTCGGTGGCCACCGTGCCGGCGACGACCCGGTCACCGTCGCTGCGCCGCACCGGACGGGACTCACCCGTGATCATCGACTCGTCCATGCTCGCCGACCCCTGCACGATGCGGCCGTCGGCGGGCACGCGCCCTCCGGGTCGCACCACCACGACGTCACCCACGCGCAGGTCGGACGGCGCGACCGTCACCGTCGTGTCTCCCTCGACCTTCTCGGCCTCGTCGGGCAGGAGCGCGGCGAGCGAATCGAGCGCCGACGTCGTCTGGGCGAGCGACCGCATCTCGATCCAGTGGCCGAGCAGCATGATCACGATGAGCAGCGCCAGCTCCCACCAGAACTCCAGTTCGTGATGCAGCAGCCCGAGGCTCGCCCCCCAGGAGGCGGCGAGCGCGACCGTGATGGCGAGCGCGATCAGGAGCATCATGCCCGGCTGGCGGGCCTTGAGCTCGCTGACCGCTCCGGTCAGGAACGGGGCGCCGCCCCACACGTACATCACGGTTCCGAGCACGGGCGACACCCACGACATCCATGCGGCGTCAGGGAGCGAGTAGCCCAGGAGCATCGCGAACATCGACGAGAACCCGGCCACCGGCACCGCGAGCACCAGCATGATCCAGAACAGCCGACGGAACTGGCCGACGTGGTCACCGTGGCCCGCGTGACCGGCGTGACCTGCGTGGCCCGCGTGACCGGTGGAGGCGTCGTGGGCGTGCTGATCGGAGTGGCCGGAGTGGGCGTCGTGATCGGCGTGATTCGCATGCGCGGTGTGGTCGTGCGGGTCCATGAATTCTCCTGCCGTGGGTACGTCATGGTCCAGAACGGCGATACCCCCTGGGGGTATTCCCGCTCCGTGTCAGAACTCGCCGGGATGTGTGAACGCCACCGGCTTTCCCGCGCCGCGAGCGTAGGCGATCTCGCGGGTAGTCGACTCTCCGACGTAGCCGCCCGGGTTGACGACGAGCACCCGATCGGCGAGGTCGATCTTCCGGAGGTGCACGGCATCCAACACGGCTTTGTCGTCTGCCGAGAGCGGCCCGTCGATCTCGCCCGGCGCGACGACGATTACGCCGGCCAGCGTCAGCTCTCGGTTCGCGGCGCGCATCTCGTCGACGAAGCGCGCCGACCCGCAGATGCAGACGATCTCCGGGCGGGCGGTCGGGCTCATGGCCTCGGAGTCTACTGACCACACGGCGTTCACCCCCGCAACGCGAGCCAGATCGTGACCCACTGCTCGGGGGTCAGATCGCGCGGCAGCGCTCCGTGCGCGTGCGCGCGGGCGACGGCGCGCTGCGCCACCGCAGGTCCCACCCGCGCGGCACCCTGCACGATGCGCTCGAGCCGTCCACCCCGCCCGGAGAACACCGCGCGCACGAAGCCCTCGTACGCGCGTCGCTGCGCCGCCGGAAGGAGCGGGCTCTTCCGACGCGTGATGCTCAGGATGCCGCCGTCGACGCTCGGCGGCGGGGAGAACCCCCAGCGCGGCACGCGGCCATGGAGGGAGAACTCGAACCACGGAGCGTGTTGCGCCGTCATCATCGTGCGCCCGCCGACTCCGGCGCGCTTGCGCGCCACCTCCCACTGGGTGAGCAGGATCGCCTGCTCCCAGTGCGGCTCCCGCAGAAGCCGCCGGAGGATCGGCGTCGTGACATGGAAGGGGATGTTGCCGACGATGGTGGGCGCGTGCAGCGAGTGGCTCAGCGCGTCGGCGTGCACCACCGTCGCCGTCGGCACACGCAGTGCGAGCCGATGGACCCGATGCTCGTCGATGTCGATCGCGGTGAGGCTCCGCCCGAGGGCGGCCAGCCGAAGCGTGAGCGCGCCGTCACCGGCGCCGAGCTCGAGGATCGGACCCCGCGTGGCGCGCACCAGGTCGAGGATGGCGTCGATCGAGGGGGTGTGGGTGAGGAAGTTCTGGCCGAGTTCGTGACGGCCACCATGGGAAGAACGAGGCATGAGCGGTGCTCCAAGAGAGAAGGGAGCACCCCAGAGGGCAGTGTCGTGGGTACGAAGAAGCGCCCGTCCGAGGTGCGTGATGACGTCTCGGAAGGACGGCGCGCTGATGCGAGCGAGAGCGAGCGCGCCGTCAGGCGCGGCGGTCGCGGAAGGTGAAGCAGCGCACCATCACGGGCGCGGAGTTTATTGTTCCCACGCGCTACAGGGTAGCAAGCGCGACCTGCGGGAGAAGGTTGGCATCTGATCTAGTTAGATAGACCATCTAGTTATGCAGGTGAAGCAACGGGACGACGCGAGTCACCCTTCGGAGTGGCCGAGCGACTGGATGCGGGCCATCCTCGGCGTGCTGACCCTCCGCGCGCTCGAGCACGGAGAGTCGTACGGGTACGCGATCATCGCCGACCTCGAAGCAGGCGGCATGGGCACGGTGAAGGGCGGCACGCTGTATCCCCTTCTGACCCGCTTCGAGTCGGCTGGGCTCGTCGCCGTCGAATGGCGACCGGGTGAAGCGGGGCCGGGACGGAAGTACTTCTCGTTGACCGACCTCGGGCGCAGCGAACTGGAGAGGATGCGCGCAGAGTGGGCGCGCTTCACCAGCACCAGCGCTGACTATCTGACCACCACGCACGCAGCAAGGACGGACACGCCATGAACGCGACCATGACCGACAAGACCTGGATCGACCTGTTCATCCTCGAGCTGCGCCTTCGCCGAGTGCCCGGCGCAGCGATCGGGGATGCCGTGGCCAGCGTCCGCGAACTCCTCGCCGATTCCGGTCAGAGCGCCGAGGACGCCTTCGGGCCCGCGCGCGAGTATGCGGCCTCGCTCGATCTACCCACCATGAACCCGAAGCAGCAAGCGCTGAAATCGGTCCTTCTCCCCGTGCTCGGACTCTTCGTATTCCTCGTCTTCGCGCTCGCAAGCACCGCTTGGTTCGCCGGCAATGCGGTACTGCTGTCGGTGCCTCAGGCGCTCGTGCTGTCGGTTCCCCTCCTCCTGACCGTGCTGTTCTCCTTCCCGTTCTATCCGCGGGCGGTGGCCCGGCAGCGCTGGCTGGTCGTGCCGCTCGTTCTGAGCGCTGGTCTGGCCGGCGCGGTGTCGGCACTGATGGCACCGTCGACGGAGTCAGACGCCTGGTGGGTGCTGTCCCCGCTTCCGTTGATGGTCGCCACCCTGACGGCTCTCGTGGTCCTGTCGGTGATCGGCACCATCACCACGCTCAGAAGCAGCGACACCGACGAGATCGTCGAACCCCTCGACGCGCCGGAGACCCCACCGAAGCGAGGCGGGAGGAGGGCCTTCCTGATCGTCACCGACTGGCTCTTCCCGATCCTCGCCCTCGTGATCTTCCTCATGACCTGGGGACTCAGCCTCCTGCGGCCCTAGCGCGGGTGTGCGGTGAAGCGCTGCGCAGCGCGAGGAGTCACTCGGCCTCGGTGGCTGGTGTCCACGCCAACCACTGGTCGGCGTCGTGCGCCACGGCCCAGGATCCGCAGACGAGCACCGACGGCGTCGCGTACACGTCGATGTCCGTGTCGACGCTCATCGTCGGAGCCGACTGCCGCGGGAGGGTCTCGCACCCTTCGGGAGCCGTCTCAGACTCGTAGGTGAGCGTCATCACGTCATCCGCACGCGTGGACGACACGAGCGCCACCGACCTGGCATCGGCGGGAAGCCAATCCGCGACGCCTGCAAGTTCTCTCGCAAAGTCGGCGGCGTTCGAGGAGGTTGTCCGGGAGCTGCCGTGAGCGACGTCGTCGATCGCGGAACACCCCGCGAGAATCAGGACGATGGAGACGAGGCCGAGCCCCGCCAGGCCGGGGATGCCGGTGTCTTTTCTCATGCTTTCGTTCATGGTCTCCACGCTAGGAAGAGGGGAAGACGCTATCGTCCGGCGCGGGAATGATCACGATCCGCCGGGAGGATGATCAGCGGGCCGCCTGTCGGCGCAGGTCGAGCACTCCATCTGCGGGCGGGCGCCGCTAGCATCGGGTTCCGTGGCCGATCTCGATTCGCGTCTCACCGCCTTCGCGGCCCGGACCATCACCCGCGAGCTCAAGCCCCGGGGGTATCGCAAGAAAAGGGTGGGAATGGACACGGGTCACCGGTGACGTGGTGCACGGCATCGGTCTGCAGCGCAGTCACGGGAACTCCGCCGACCACCTGCGGGTTTATGTGAATGTCAGCGCCTACTCGGCCGAGTTCGCTCGAACCGTCGGAGCGACCGTGCCGACGATCTCACGAAAGCAACACCGCAGTACGTCCAGCGATTCGAGGACGTCGTCGCGTGGCCGGCACAGTGGATCGATCTGGAGGACTGGGCCGATGACGCGCTGGATGACGCGTTCGCACCGACGCTTCGAGAGATCGACGCCCAGCTCAGTCGCGTGACCGACGGCGCGTCCCTCGCTGCGCTGATGCGACAGCGCGACGCACCCCTGGACACCGCCCTGTTCGCGTGGTGGTGCGCCACCGGCGACCTTCCCGCAGCCGGCTACAGGTCAGCGAGGCCCGCGCACTGTTCGGGTATGGCGTGCCGAGCCTGCCGAAGCTGAACTGGAACTCGCACGAACTTCGCCGTATCAGTGGGAGTCGGCGCGCGCCGGTGCGGTGAACAGCATGTTGTCAGACTCTTGCTCATCCTGCAGATATTTTCAGCCGGCCGCGGATGAGACCCGCCCCGGAACGAGCCAGGAGCAGGCAAAGTCGACCAGTTCGGCCAGTTCCATGGCCCGGCAGCACGCCGCGCCGATCCGCAGCTTCCGCGAGCCGCCCTCCGCGTCGAACGCCGCCCCGATGCTCCCGAACGACTCGTCATCGACGACCGGCTCCAGCCAGTCGACCCAGCGCCGACGACCGTCGGCCAGGATCGGTGCGCCGTTGCGGATGCGTGGCCGGTCCACACCCGCCGCCCGCGTCTCGGCAAGGTGCAGCGCCGTGCACGACTCGTAGCCGACCCCCAGCAACAGGACCTTCGCGCGAACCGCGTAGAGCTTCGCGAGCGGCGAGCGCTCCCCGAACGGATCATCGAACTCGTGCTCGGCGACGACGGCCGCCGCTTCCAGGCCCTCTGCGGCAAAGGACCGGTGCGGATGGGCGCTGCGCAGGACCCCAGGCTGCGTGCGGAACAGCTCGGCGACGCGCCCCATCGTGCGCGTCGGCGTCAACGCGGAGTCGAAGGGCGGGAGGAGCCCGCGAACCCGGTCACGCGCGTCCTGGTCGAGGGCGGGATCATCGAGGAAGTCCGGGTCGCAGAGCTGCCAGCTCTGCGACGGCATGACGATGGTGCCCATCGGCCCGACGGCAAGCCGCAGCGCCTCGATGACGGTCTGCTCGCCGCCGACGACGATGCCGAACGACGACAGCGCGCAATGCGCGAGGACGGCGTCGCCCGGTTCGATGCCCAGTGCCCGGAACCCCCGGGCGAGTTCGTCCACCCCGATGATCTCGACATTCGATCCAGAATCTGCAAATTCTGTCATGCAGCGAGTGTTTCCCACTCGGCGCTGCGCGCGCAAGCTCGAGCCCGCAGGCCCCGGCCCCTCGCTGTATGCGCAGTTCGAGCGGGTCGCCAGCGACCACGCACTCGTCCTGGCCTGAGCCCCCGGGCTCAGCGCACCGCTGCCACGATCCTCACGAGGTCGCAGGCGGTGCGGCGGATCCGTCGGAGTCCTGCGACGCGAGCTGCCGGAGGCGGGCCGACATCGCCGAATACCCGGTGGTCCAGGCGATGACGACCGCGACCGAGCCGGAGCTCGCCGCTACCGTCCCTGCCGCCGATCCATTTGCCGCCGCGAGGATCGACCAGGAGATGAGCCCCATGAGGGCCACGATCGACCCGCCGACGAGCCATCTCAATCCCGTTCGAAGACGCGCCGCCTCGACGCACGACGGATGCTCCCGCTGATGCTCGACCTCGGAGTTCATGACTCCGACGCTAGACGTCCGCGGCGCTGCAGACCTCCACCGAGCGACGGAGATCCACGCCTTTCCCGCATCGCGAAGGCGGACGATACGCATCAACTGGAGGGCGCTGCTCTCGTCGCCCCTGGGATAGTGGGACGGTGGCAGTCACCGTCGTTCCGTACTCGACCGAGTGGCCGGCTCAGTTCGAGCGGGCGCGGGCATCGCTGCGGGCCGCATTGGGCGACTGCCGATCGTGGGCATCGAGCACGTCGGTTCCACATCCGTCCCCGGCCTCGCCGCCAAGCCCGTCATCGATGTCGACATCATCGTGAGCCGGCCGCAGCTTCGTCCGGCCATCGATGCGTTGCGCGCGGCCGGCTACACGCACCGTGGCGATCTCGGAGTGCGCGACCGCGAGTCGCTCGCCGCCCCGGATGCCGACCCGCAGCGCAACGTCTACGTCTGTGTCGAGAACACCCTCCACCTGCGCAACCACCTGGCCGTGCGAAAGATCCTGCGCGAACGTCCCGATCTGCGCGACCGCTACGGCGCGGTGAAGACACAGCTCGCGAGCGACCCGACGATGGATATCCCGAAATACCTCGCGCTCAAGTCGCCGGTGCTGCAGGAGATCCTCGACCTCTCCGACCTCACCGAGGCAGAGAAGCAGGAGATCCTGGATCTGAACACCGGCTTCGCGTAGGAGGCGTTGCCGAGGACCACCCTCGAATCCGGCCCACCAAACGGAGGCGAGCTACGCGTCCAGGAGCTCACGCAGGGCTGCGTCGACCTGCGGGATGAAACCCGGGTCGACCGCGAACAGCCCGAGGTGCCCATGCACATCGTCGATCACGCGGAGCTCACTGCCGGGGATGAGCGCCTGCTCGGCGGCGCAGTCGCGTACCGGGAAGAACATGTCTTCGCTGATGGGCATCACGAAGGTCTTCGCCGTGACGCGGCTCAGTGCGGCAGCCAGATCGCCGCCGGTGTGGCGGGACACGTCGCCGCGTTGCCACTTCCACGCCATCGTGAGCAGGTCATTCGGGTCCATGGCGGTGAAGTACGGCTCGAGGAAGCCGGTGAGGAACGTCTCCCGCGAGTCGAACCCCAGCGCGGCCCACTTCTCCTGCTTCCAGAACTCCGTGGAGAAACCCATCGTCGCCCAGAGGTGCGCGTGACGCTTCAGCCCGTCGACGACGTCGGCGTTCGAGGCGTACTCGCCGCCGTTCCAGCCGGCATCCGACCAGATCTGTTCATTGAGGGTCTCCGTGAAGAGGAAATCGTGAGGAGTGTTCTTCGCGGTGCCGGCGATCGGTGCCGCCCGCAGCACTTTCTCGGGGAAGCGCACGGCCCACTCGTAGGTCTGTTGGGCGCCCATCGAGCCGCCGACGACGAGCGCCAGGGTCTCGATGCCGAAGTGCTCGCGCAGCAACCGCTCCTGCGCGACGACGTCGTCGCCGATGCGCACCTTCGGGAACCGCGACATCGAAAGGGAATCGTCGTCTGTGTTGTGCGGTGACGTCGACAAGCCGTTGCCGATCTGGTTGACGCACACGATGAAGTATCGGGACGGGTCGAGGGCATGACCCTCTCCGACGTACGCATCGGCCCAGATCTGATGCGTACCCGAGTACCAGGTGGGGATCAGGATCGCGTTGTCTCTCGCGTCGTTGAGCGTGCCCCACGTGCGGACGGCGAGCTTCAGGTCGGGGATGACACCGCCCTCTTCGAGCTCGACCCTCCCCACCGAGATCAGCTCGAAGTCCTGGTGTACGGCGTCGGTGTAGTACGGGTTGTCGATCATCTTCCACTCCATCGTGGTCGGGGACAGCGTTGCTCCAGCATCTCGGCGTCGCGCGACCGGCGTCACCGACAACGCGGCGAGATCCCGGCCTCGCGGCCCGCCAATCGTCGGATCGCAGCGCGCGCTCGAATCAGGTGACGGTGGGGGTGGGCGCGGGCAGTTCGAGCACCCGCGACGTGCGCACACGCCACCGCAGCAGCGCCACGGCGACACGCGTCCTCGCCCAGCCATCGAGGGGCGAGAAACCGAACTCCGCCGTGATCGTCTCGATCCGTGCCGTCATCGTGCTGTGGTGGATGCCGACGATCCGGGCGGCGTCGCGCACCGAGGTCGAACGCACCAGCGCGTCGAGCGTCGCGAGACCCCACGCATGCTCGGCCAGTCGCGACACGGTCTGCTCGTCGGCGTCCATGCGAGGGCGGATCGGCTGGTCGGCGAGAGTCTCGGCGAGCACCCCCAGATCGTCCGCCCGCGAGATGCCGTCGTCGGCGCCGTCCGCCAAACGAAGCGCCATCACCGCCGTCCTGAACGAGAGAGCGAGCTCGTCGCGCTCCACCGCGATGCCGATCCCCAACGGGGATGCCGACACCTCGGCGGCAGCAGGGACGATCGCCGCGTGCACAGGACCGAAGTCGGTGGCCACGACATCCTCCGGCCCCGAGGGGTGCGTGCGCCAGGCGGCGAACAGGGGGGCTGCCACGGCGCGCACCAGTGTTCCCGCCGGCAGCCCGCGTCGGGTGGCGGCATCCCGTCGCGTCGAGAGATCAACCGCGTCGTCAAACAGAAGCGCGAGGTCTCGCGGCGCCGGGGCGCGAGACTGGTCATGCCGCACCTGCAGGGCGAGAGTAAGACGCTCGAGGATGATCGCGTCGTTCGCGCCCGGGCCCTCCTCGCGCTCGATCCAGACCTGGACGTCGTCGGATACCGGAGCTCCCGGCGGAACGACACCAGGCGCCAGCCGTCGCCCATCCGGTCCGACGCGGACCACCGATCCCTCCGAGCCGCGCCGGACGGCGACCGGCCTCCCGGCCAACGCCGCGGCAGCACTCAGCAGCCCGTCGGTCCCCACACGGCCCGCCATGAGTTCGTCGAAGCACGCGATCACCCTGAGGCTCTGGCTGGCGGTCGGGTCGAGCGCGCGCAGGCGGCCCAAGAGCTCCTGCATGACGGCTGCCTCCTCGCCACTCACCGTCGGGTGCGATACCGCATGCCCGGTCCCAGTTTCGCGTGTGCGCCGTCAGTCCGCCAGCGTGCGGCTCAACCAATCCTCCCTCGCCCGGATCATCGCGCGGGCGATGGTGGTGTGGGCGGCGAAGATGTCGCACGCGTGGAACGCTCCCGGCCACACGTGCAACTCGGCATCCACTCCCGCCGCCCACAGCCGCCGGGCATAGTCGACGGCCTCGTCGCGGAAGATCTCGGCCGAGCCGACGTCGATGAAAGTCGGCGGCAGGCCACGCAGGTCGGACGCACGGGCCGGTGCCGCGTATGCGCTGACGTCGGGGCCGCCCGCACGCTCCCCCAGCAGGGCGCGCCAACCGGTCTCGTTGCTGATGCGGTCCCAGACGCCCACACCGTCGAAGGCTCGCGTAGACGGCGTCAGGCCACGATCATCGAGCATCGGATAATCGAGCAGCTGCCCGCACAGACGCGGCCCGCCCCTGTCGCGTGCCGCCAAGGCCACTGCCGCGGCCAGTCCCCCGCCCGCGCTCGCCCCCGCCACGAGAATGCGGTCGGCGCGCACACCCAGCTCGGGCGCGTGTGAGGCGAACCACTCCAGGGTCGCGTAACAGTCCTCGAACGGGACCGGATCCGGGTGCTCCGGCGCCAGTCGGTAGTCGACGGTCACGAGCACCGCACCGTACTGCTCCACCCAGCGCAACGCGTGGTCGGCGCCGCTGAACCGGTCGCCGAACATCATGCCCCCCGAGTGCAGCAGCAGGATGCCGGCGCCCGTCGCTTCCGTCGAGGGCCGCACGATCGAGGCACCGAGCGTGGCACCCCATCCGGGCACCTCGATGTCTTCGACCTGCACGCGGCGACCGGCGAGCAGCTCGTCACGAGGCGGCGACGCATACGAACGCCGCATGAACGGGATCAGCTCCGGTGTCACCGTCGGCGGGAAAACGCCTCCGATCACCGCCAACGCTGCGCGCAACTCAGGATCGAAGGCGTGGCGGCCAGACGGTGAAGCGTGCATCCACGAATGTTGCCTCACCGAGAGGGTCGCGCACCACTGAGCGCACGTGTGACGTCGACGAGCCGAGCCAGACCGGTCACGCGCAGCCTGTCGATCTGCTGTTCATGACTCCCATTCGTGAGAACGCCGATTCGGATGCCGCGATCGCGCAGCTAGAGTCACCGCCTTCATCCCTCCCGGTCGGTGATCAGCCGTTCCACACGTGTCGGATCCCGATCGACTTTGCGAGGGACGGCTACGGTACCGCGGCATTTTGCGAGCCCATTCACCCGATCAAGCCCTGATTCGCCCTGAGTTTCGTTCCTATCGGGCGGCTTGGGAGACGACTGTTCCCAAGGGTGTGTCGAGGCCAGCGTAGTAGTCGGCCTCAACCTCGGCAGGGGTGCGCATGTCGAGCTCGCCGTGGAGGCGCTGGTTGTTCC